>Ga0209185_1000300_pt1 | contig 66122 bp, 61 predicted proteins | sample SidtaG_2_FD_187425 | JGI IMG/M metagenome (GOLD analysis project Ga0209185, IMG submission 187425) | Marine algal microbial communities from Sidmouth, United Kingdom - Sidmouth_Asex2 metaG (SPAdes) (version 2) | ecosystem: Host-associated > Algae > Red algae > Unclassified | place: Sidmouth... | reverse complement strand
ACTGAAGGATATTAGGCGATAGCCTGTCATCAAAGTTTACTTGAATATCACGCTGAATATTAAGATCTACAATGATTTGAATCCTCAGCAAAATTTATCTGAAAAAAGATTTTCTGAGAGATGTAACTAACCTATACACCCACCTTTTAACAACTAGAGGTGTTATTTATTAAATAAGTTGCTGGTAAAGTAAAGCCTATTGTTGAAATAATTAAAGATAATAAACCTAATGGAAAGGCTAATCCTCTATCTACGGTATATTTGCTATCGTGACACACACACTCATATCATCACCGCTGCAAGGCTTCACGGATTTTCGCTTTAGAAATTCGTTCCAGAAGTTCTTTTCTGGTATAGATATATTCTATGCACCATACATACGATTCAGCGGTAAATTAGAAATCAAGAACATCTATCAGCGTGACCTCCAAGTCAAAAACAATACGACTATTAATGTCATTCCTCAAGTCATGACCTGTCGAGCAGAAGAATTTATCTATGCTGCTCGTTATGTGCAATCATTGGGATATAAGGAGCTCAATTGGAACTTAGGTTGTCCCTACCCTATGGTGACGAATAAAGGTCTCGGCTCTGGGCTGATCGCAAGTCCTGAGAAGATAGATGCTGTTCTCGATCGCGTACATACAGAAACCGATATCATCGTATCTATGAAGATGAGAATGGGTTACGAACACAGCGAAGAAATTCTGCACGTATTTCCAGTCTTAGAAAAATATCCAATCAAAAGCGTCGGCATCCATGCCAGAATAGGAAAGCAACTCTATAAGGGAGGTGTAGATTTGGATAGTTTTCAGCGATGTATCGATAGCACTGATCTAACTATATACTATAATGGTGATGTCACCACCGTCGCAAAGTATCAAGAGTTAGCGGATCGGTTTCCTTCTATCCGTCATTGGATGCTGGGAAGAGGATTAATAGCAGATCCGTTTTTGCCGAGTATGATTAAAGAAGGAAATCATACATATCCTGATGATAAAGCAGAAAGATTCAGCAAATATCATGACACACTATTTACAGCATGTGAGCAAAAACTGACTGGTGAGAAAGCGGTGATAAGAAAGATGCTGAGCTACTGGGAATACTTCGCTACAACTTTCCCTAATCCACAGAAGGTCGTCAAGAAAATAAAGAAGGCTAAGACTTATGATGATTATGATAATGCTGTGAGTGAGATATTGGGAAGATCTATAATGATTTGATGTCTGCTTATTTCTTTTTAGTTGACGGTTAACTGACCCTATTATGCCATTTAAATATTAGAATGTCGGTTATATTATAATAGAATTAGTCAATCTCTGCGTAAAAAAGGGATGTTCAGAAGTAATCCAATCAGCTTACACTCAGTTTATTACAATGTTATAAATTATATCATTACTCAGTAATTGGATAAATACGGACTATAAGGGGGTACGTGCCTATCAGATTTGTCATGATTTTTGTAAAAAATCCCGCCAAATCCCCTCAGACTTTACATCCTAATCCCTGCAATTCTTGCAGGGCTAAACATAATGTAATCCCTCTGGGATTAAAACTTCTTACTTCTGAATATCCCTAAAATACTCATCATTACCTGTGCCGCCACGGCGGTAGCTACCGCTATGACTCAGCCCATCCACTTTCGTGGCTCACTCTTTTCGAGTATTATTATACTCGATTCGTCTGCAACGAAATCATTCGTTCATGCCTTAATCTTAACAAATTCTAATCTATAATCTTTTCCGACACCTTAAAATTTAAATGGTATTAAATGTTAAATTTCCATCTTCCATACCGTTCTTAAAAATTCTGCATTCTCTATAAAGTCTTCATCACTTATCTGATTATTGCTCCAACCTCCTATGGATCCGATGACTTCGCAATTAGAATCAATCACAGGACTTCCACTATCGTAGACACAAACTGTCCAGGGCAGCTGATACACAATCTGGTCTTGGAAGCTATACTGATCTATCTGAAGTGATGTGACACCACATGTATTGCCAATTAGCATTTCTGTATACTTAGAAATTTCATCATCAAGACATGTTGGTATTTCTTCCTCACTGGAGCAGCAATTGACCCCAAGAATTAATACTAAGAATAGATATAAATTCTTATACATAGATTATCATTTTTGATATGCAGTGATTGTCTATATAAGAACGGGTGGATTTAATGAATAGTCTTTATCATATTGACCAGGGGAGAAATAAGTTTTTGAATGTAATTTCTCTAATTATCAGAAAAAGCCTCGACATCGATGTCATCTGTAAACTTCCTGCGATTTCGATACCAGATAATTCCTAAGGTCATGACTAAGAGATATGGCATAGATAGCATATAGAGAATGCCTTTGTTAAGACCTTTTCCTTCTGTACCACCATCTTTAAGATTGGACTCGGCGGACATTCTGCACATCGGACATTGTCCAGAAACATCTTCTGAAGTAATTAGAAAAATTACAACTACAATGGTGAGTAATAATATGAGTTTCCACATCCTTGTCATAGTCTAAAGTTATTACTTTTTCTAATGAGATATTACTAATAACACGGTCTCAGCATGAGGTATACTACTGGACCAGTGATCACAACATATAACCATACAGGGTATACAATTCTCGCCATCCTTTTGTGCTTAGCAACTGAGAAACTGATCCCTCTGCTAAATGTCAACAGAATGAATGGCAATGACAATCCAGCTAAGATGATATGTGTAATCAATATGAAAAAATAGACATATCGAATCGTTCCTTCCATACAGTACTTTGTCTCATCTGTCGTAAAGTGATAGACGACATATGTCAGTAGAAAGAAGAAAGAACAAATCATGGCACCAAAGATCATATTTCTATGAGCTTGGATATTTTTTCTTTTGATGAAGTATCCTGCAGCAATAAGAAAGATAGCTGCTAAAGTATTCACAGAAGCGTTAAATGCTGGCATCCAGCTGGTATCAAAATCTACAGGAAAACGATCTGCAGGTCTCATCAAGACAACAATAGCTATGACCACTACAGATAATATATATGCAGCGATATCTAACTTTTTTCTGAGGCCAGAATTTTCCTTCATTATTGATCTTGTTTTGGTTTCTTCATTTCTATATCGGGCGTCACATGACGTGGCAGTACGACTGCGATATCTTCTACGATCTGAGTCAGTGTCTCATGATCCGTACCTGTATAGAACTGACGGATGGTCATGGATGTATCCAGTAACATATAAGAAGCATCCTTATATCGTGTATCAGAAGGCGTCATCGTAGACGGTATAAGATACCTGAGTGGTTGCTTAGACGAGTAGTCTTCTCTTGCCTTAGGATCTTCTGTCATGACTAGAAAAAGGAATGTGTATGACTGCTTAAATTGATCTATGAGATCGATATCATCTTTGCTTAAGTCCTCATTGACTTTGACTAAGGTCGTCTTATATGTAATCTCTCGGAAGAGCTTTTCTTTGTCCTCATTATTAAAGTCAAAAGCATCAAAGAACGTCCCCTTCGGTGCTAACTCTTCTAACTTTGCCTTACGCCAATCGAACCCATCCTTAAGAAAATACCATGACCCTGCTGGCAATCCTATTAGCACGGCAATTATCGCTATAGACTTAATGATTTTCACAGTGTGAGTTTTTATTAGTTTGTTGATTGATTAAACAAGCCGACCTTCAAATAGGTTGTACAAAAAAGACCACATTAGTGGTCTCTTCTTTATTATCTTTATTTATAACTATAATACCAGCTAAGCAATCTTGTACCCTTAACCACGTAATCTTGTCTTAATTATTTCTGTCCGTATTAGGATCATAAATCATGCCTTGCTGCTTAGAGCTGACCTCTAATTCTGTACGATCCATGTTCTTATCCATGATCTCACCCCTGCGGTTCTTCCAGTAGTCGCCTTCTTTAAAAAATGCAAATACAGCCCATACTAAAAGCAATGTAGGTAGCAATACCGTTTTCACTAATCCCGGCATCTCATATTTCATGTGCATGAATTCATAAACGATTAGATATGCCTTAAGCAAACTCATTGCGATCATGACACCTCCCATTATAAATACAGGTACATGCCATCCTTCTACAATGTAACCCTTACCTGCTAATGCAAATAATACCTCTGCTATTGTGATGACAGCAAGGATTGTGATAATCTTGGTTGCTGTCTTTTTTGATTGTTCGTAAGAAAGACCCATAGTCAGTTTCTTTTATATTAAGTTAGAATACTTATAGTAAATAAAATACAAGGAAAACGAATACCCACACCAGATCGACAAAGTGCCAATAGAGCCCTATCTTCTCGACCATCTCATAACCGTTCTTCCGTTTGACATATAATCCTGTTGCTGCATTTACACAAATAATCAAGAGGAATATTACGCCTGATAAGACGTGGAATCCGTGGAATCCTGTAATAAAGAAAAATAATGCACCAAAGGCCTTAGGACCAAAAGCTTGTTCCTTTATCATACCTGCATCTTCTCCTTCTGTGACTTTATATTTTAGATTATGCCACTCACCATCATGCTTATGTATGAGGTACGAAGCCCCTACATCGAATGCGTCTCCTTCCTTAATATCATGACCATCTCCCTCCAGATAGATTCCCGCTTCTGTATGAGCGCTGAATGGATTAGTTGTCACGCTTACATGTTCTGCTTTGATTAGTGTCGTCCACTCCCATGCTTGGCAGCCTAAGAACATAGCACCTCCGATAATCGTGAGTATCATCCAGAAGACAACTCCATTCTTATTTTCCTGATGACCTTCTTGCACTGCTCTCACCATCGTAAATGAGCTGGCTAAAAGTATAAATGTCATTACCGTTACAAACAATAGTGGCTTATGGTGAAAACCTCCAGGGAAAGCACTGAATACAAAATCAGGTACTGGCCACGTCGGCATACTGATTCTCAATGTTCCATATGCAATCAAAAAGCCTGCAAATGTGAATGCATCTGATAGTAGAAAATACCACATCATGATCTTACCATAACTCACCTTGAATGGTGACTTACCGCCGTCCCACAACTCTTTATCTTCATTGACAGCGTGATGTACTGCTGTATCTGCCATTGTATCCTATTTATAAAAAATTAAAAATGTAAACAAAAATATCCATAGAAAATCTACGAAATGCCAGTAGTGACATACTAATTTGAATCTTAATTTACGCTTCTCAGTCACTACAAAATCTAAACTGAATGCATGGATCATAGCTACCACCATGGCAGCGACACCTCCTAATATATGTAATGCATGTAGACCGCTGATTAAATAAAAAAATGATCCACTAATACTTGCCTTAAGATCTACTCCAGATACAAATAGACTCTGCCATCCATAATACTGTATGACTACAAAACTGATTCCCAGTAAGAATGAAATAACAAGCATAGACTTGTACATGCCTTCATTCTTCTTAAGAAATGACGTAAACGACAAATGTAAAGTAATACTACTGATTACAATAATGGTCGTACTTATATAGAACTGAATAGGCAACTGAAATTCTAACCAACTACCCGCAGCACTCTTTACAATGTAAGCACTTGTTAGAGCTATGAACATCATAATGATACTAGCAAAAGAAATCCACAAAGCAAAAAGCTTAGGATGGATTCTATTCCTGTGTGTAAATGGCTTATTGATATCTGCTACTTCCATATTAACCAATTAAGTAAAGAAGTAATACCAGTGGTAAATAGAAAAACGAACTAAACATCAGATGTAATGCAGTAGCTCGATTCTTATGTATCTGTAGACGGATACCCATCCACGTATATATTAATGTCAATATTATTATTCCTGCAAGAGCCCATATCTGAGTCTCTAAGCCCGCCATGTAAGCCCATATAATTGTCGGTATAATCAATAAGCTATATATAGCTGAGTATGCTCCTAAGTTGCTTGCTATGCTTCCATCACTATCCTTAGGAAGTAACTTGTATCCTGCATTATCATAATCATCAAATGATAAAAATGATATCGCCCAAAAATGTGGAAATTGCCATAGGAATTGCACTAAGAATAATGTCATTCCAAGCATAGTCAATGTTCCATCATGAGCGACTACACCTATTAGAACTGGTAGTGCTCCTGGTATAGCACCTACTGCGACAGAAACTGTCGAGTATCGCTTAAGTGGTGTATATAAGAATGCATACAATACGAATGACAACATCCCTAAAAATGCAACCATTGGATTAATAAACGAAAGGCAAATGACTCCAAATACAAGCATCAATCCACTGATCAATACTGCTTCTGAGGATTTCATTCTATTTGCTGCTAAAGGTCTGAGCTTAGTTCTCTCCATGAGAGCATCATATTCTTTTTCCAGAACCTGATTTATCCCATTAGAGGCGCCTGTCACAGCCATGCCTCCTACAACTAATAACCCAAATACAGCCCATGTTAATTGTCCACCTGCAGCAATAAGATATGCTAGTGCAGAACTGATTACCACCATCAGTGATAAGCGAAACTTCACCAATAGATAGATATCATCCATCTTGGAGATGGTCTGACCTAATTCTATTTTTTTGGCAATTGCTTGACTCACTTTAGTACTATTGGATTATTTTCTATTCTAATTAGTGTGCATCTCCTGCAACCTCACCTTCAGAAAAAGGTGTGACTTGAGAAATAAATTCTTTTCCATCCTTACCATAATCATATGCCCATCTGTGTACCACTGGAATCTTACCTTCCCAGTTTCCATGACCTGTATCGATCGGTGTCGTCCACTCTAATGTATTAGCACCATATGGATTTTTCGACTTCATTCTTTTGCCTTTGTAGATGCTGTAGAAGAAGTTAATTACAAATAAAACTTGTAGAGCAAATACAACGATCGCAGCCACAGTTATAAATTTATTCATCGGGCCAAAGTGCTTGAATGCATCGAATGCTTCGAAGCTATAGTAACGTCTCGGTACACCAGCCATTCCTAAGTAATGCATCGGCCAGAATATAGCATATGCACCTACTAATGTTCCCCAGAAATGTATACGACCAAGTGTCTCATTCATAAATCTACCGAACATCTTAGGGAACCAGTGATAGATTCCTGCGAACATTCCGAAGAACGCTGCAATACCCATAACAATATGGAAGTGAGCAACTACAAAATATGTATCGTGCATCACAATATCAATAGCTGAGTTACCTAAGAATATTCCTGTCAGTCCACCTGATATAAACATGGAGACAAATCCAATGGAGAATAACATGGCAGAGTTAAATCTTATGTTACCTCCATAAAGAGTGGTTATCCAATTGAATACCTTGACGGCCGATGGAACGGCAATGATCAGTGTAAAGACAACGAAGAAATTAGATAACCAAGGATTAACACCTGACATAAACATATGGTGAGCCCATACTATAAATGAAAGGAATCCAATCGCCAATATAGAAAGTACCATTGCCGTATAACCGAAGATCGGCTTACGTGCATGGACAGACAATACTTCTGATACGATACCCATCGCAGGCAGTATAATTATATATACCTCGGGGTGTCCTAAGAACCAGAATAGGTGCTGATATAATACTGGGCTACCCCCTACTCTATCCAGCGCTTGTCCATTTATAAATATTTCATTCAAGAAGAAACTTGTTCCTAATCCTCTATCACACATCAACATGAAAAAACCAGATGCTAATACTGGGAAAGAAAGAAGTCCTAATATTGCTGTTACAAAAAATGCCCATATCGGTAACGGCATTCTCCACATACTCATTCCTTTAGTCCTAAGGTTAAGTACAGTTGTTATATAATTAATACCACCTAATAATACAGACACCACAAATAGTGTCAGACTGACTAACCATAACGTCATCCCTGCTCCTGATCCTGAGCTTGCCTGTTCTAATGCACTTAGTGGCGGATAGGCTGTCCATCCTCCTGAGAATGGCCCTGTATTAAGAAATAGAGAATAGAACATCACGGCTCCTGCTAAGAAGAAGAACCAATAAGAAAGCATATTAAGAAATGGTGATGCCATATCTCTTGCGCCGATCTGCAACGGAATCAAAAGATTACTAAATGTTCCACTTAGTCCTGCTGTCAATACAAAGAATACCAAAATGGTACCGTGCATAGTCACAAGGGCATAGTAGAACTCTTGAGAGAGTGATCCTATACCATCATTAACAACGATCCACTTACCTAATAGCGGTTGTATCCATGTCAGATCTGCCTCAGGAAACCCTAACTGCAATCTAAATATGATAGACATCGCTGCACCTATCAAGGCCCAGAATATACCTGTAATAAGGAATTGTCTGGCAATGATCTTGTGGTCCATAGAAAAAATGTAATGACCTATGAATCCAGATTGATACTTATCACCATGGTGATGCTCATGGAAGTGGTCATCAAAACCAGTCTCTTCTATAAACAACGCTTCTTTATCGTTCGGATCTATCGCAACATGTCCCATATTCTATATTATTTTGATATTATTTTCAATTCTGTCCTACGATTATTCTGTCTTCCTTCGTCTGTCTCGTTAGTATCTACAGGATTATTTTCTCCATAACCCTTACTGACCATATTAGATGCTGAGACACCTTTTCTCTGCAGATAATTAACAACAGAGGTTGCTCTTGCATTAGACAATGTCTGATTACCAGCATCATCACCTACGCTATCGGTATGCCCTCCTAATTCCACCTTCACTGAAGCATTAGACTTGAGAATCTGTGCTACTTCGTCTAATTCGTATTTCGAATTTTCCTTAAGTGCTGCAGAGCCTGTCTCGAAGAATACATTCTTCAATCTAATCGTAGCCATCGTATCCGCTGTCATTGCTGACTGGAATTCAGATTTGATTTCTCTTGATCTATTTCTTATTTCCATACCTAATAATTCTCCGATGAATGGATCATCTTCAGTATTTCTAATGTTACTCATATAATAAGACTGCTGCTGAGCAAACCAATCATTGTATTCTTCTTCGCTGACAATAGTCAATCTTTTTCTCATAGACCAGTGACCTGTTCCACATAACTCAGCACAGGCTAACTCATAGTCAAATACTTCCCATCTCTGTGGACTCTCTGGATCTAATGGATCTGATAATTGTTGCCACTCAGGATAATCCTTTAGTTCTTGTCTATACTCTGCAGTAGTTTTGATTGGAGTAAAAATGAAGTGAGTAGGTAATCCTGGTATCGCATCCATTTTCACTCTGAAGTGTGGTAAGTAGAAGTTATGTAACACATCCTTAGACGTAATACGGACTCTTACTTTTTTGCCTACAGGCAGGACTAACTCATCATTTATGAAAAAATCATCGTGATTTTTCTCATCATTCCAATCTTGTCCAATCGGGTTAAACCCTGGCTTAATTAATTTATAGTTTTTAGTACCTATCTTACCATCTCCGCCTGGGTATCTAATATCCCACTGGAACTGATAACCACTGGCTTCTATTTCTATATGTTCTTCTCCTGGAGCGATATCTGCCATCGTATTATTCCATGCTACTAATCCTTGGATAACTAAGTATGCCATTACGATAGCAGGAATGACCGTCCAGTATATCTCTAACTTAAGACTATGTGGAAAGAAGTAAGCTATTCTATTCTTGTCTTCTTTGTACTTATAACTAAACCAGAATAGGGCAATGTGAGTAATGACGAATACGATTCCTGTAAAGAAAAGTGTCACATTAAATAAACTGTCTAAATCTCCTCCGTGAGCAGAAGCGGACTCATGTGGACCATATCCTAACATTCTATCCTTATACATCCATGCAGAAGCTACACAGAAGATCAGGAAAACAACTAAGAAAATAAGCATATAAAATGCTGTCCTGTTATTTTGCTGATGCTCTACTAATTCTTCACCTCTAATGACAGCAGAAACCTCTGAGAGCTTCCCAAGCTGCACCATGATAATGGCTAAAAGAATTACAATCGCTAATATAACTAAACCTGTCATTGACTAATTTTCTTTATCAGTTAAGTATGATGATGCAAGCTCTCATCTAAATAAGGGTCATTGACACCAGTAAGAGGAGCACGCGACAACATTGTCAATATGAAATAAATAAATAAACACAAAAATCCTATGAATGTTCCGAGCTCTAATAAGCCCGGTAAGTTAAATCCTAATTCGAATGCGGATTCTCCATGACCAGCTGCTGCATGAGCGACGTCATGTGCCCCATCTGCAGCTCCATGTGCTGCATCGTGTACTATATCATGAGCGCCATGAGAGGCATCTCCATGAGAGTGATCCCCGTGGTCGCCTCCTAATGTAAGGTGAGCTGCATGTTGTACACCTGGCTTAATCATCAAGAAGAAATCTAACCAGTGACCAAATATGATTAGCCCAGCCGTAAAAGCTAACGACCCCATCTTACGCTTGGTATCATTTCTCATTAATATGAAGAATGGCGCTACAAAGTTGATTGCAAGATTAGCGTAGAATAGAACTGGAAAATCTGTTATTCTTTGTTTGAAATATATCGTTTCTTCTCCAATATTAGCATACCAGATCAGCATGTACTGAGAGAACCATAGGTATGTCCAGAATATACTGAAGGCAAATAGAAACTTTCCTAAATCGTGAAAGTGCTCGTCAGATACATTAGAGTAATACCCCTTAGATTTAAGATATTGTAAGATCAATATAGTGAATGCAATCATAGACACAAACCAACTTGCTCCAGTATACCATGCAAACATGGTACTATACCAATGCGGATCGATGGACATGATCCATTGCCATATCATCGCTGCACTACCGAATCCTGCAAACGGTAAAAATATTGCTGCATACTTTCTAATATTATAATGCTTTGTAAATCCTTCTTTCCTCTCCTCATCTTCTCTAAGTGAGATGCTTCTTATTTTTCCTAAGAGGAGTATCCAAATTAATCCCAATATGACTGTACCCCCTATATACCATCCCGTGTTAAGGAATCCAGACTTACCATCTATAAGTTTGTCATAATGAGGATCATTAATATCTAACATCGCTGGATCTGCCCAGTGATATATATGATGTAGATGGAACATAATTCCTAATCCCATAACTACCATCAGTGGAATACCTACTATGAGAAACATAGAAATGGATTCCCATACTCTCTTAAATACAACATACCAGCCTGCCCATGCAGTAATACTGGCACACATAAAGAAGCCTGCCATTAATGCTATCCCTGTAAAGAATACGGAGTTGTGCAAGAAGTTAGACCAGAACCTTGTGTGTAATGCATCATCAGTAAAGAATGTCCATCCTAAGCAAAGAACGCCTACGACCATACCGATCATTAGCCATAACCTTGCGCCGCCTGTAAATTCGTAATTTAAGTTATCTTGTTTCAAAGCTTAAGATTTATTTCTAATTATGTTTTTTGTTTGAATGTTCGTGACCACCTTCTGCGTCATGAGAATCATCATGCCCTTCAGAATGGCTATTATCACCTGAGTGCTCACCAGAGTGATTCTCAGAATGTTTGTCATGCTGGTGATCACTGTGATCTATTCCCTCATCAGAATGATCTCCTTCCACAGTAGACATTGTACGCTCAGCTACATAATTATTACCAGCTGGTCTGTCTATATTGTTAAGTGTGTTACTTGTCTGATTGTACTCCTTGTCCATTCCCTTAGCTTGTAATGATCTGATGTAGTGTATCACATTCCATCTCTCATCGTGATTAAGCTTATCTTTGTATGCACCCATCAGATTAATACCATGCATGATAGCGTGATAATATCTTCCATTAGATGCATAGACCATCTCCATATCTAATGAGTCATTACCAGTTTCTCCTTTTATAAATCTCTTAGGAGCTATCGGGTAAGCCTCCGTTACATCATATATATAACCTAATCCATCACCTTTGTTACCATGGCAGATACCACAGAATATCTCATATAATTCCTTGCCTTGTATTAATCCTGCATCTGTAATCGGGAGTGGGTTATCTATTATTTCAGCAGTAGCTCGTGCTCTCTCTTCTACTGTATCACCATAGTAATATGGCTTAGAAGCGTTAGCTGTCGGAATTGCGATACTGTTAGAGAAACCTCTTGGGACTGTTCCTTCTACTGGCTTCTTAGGCTTAGCATATTCGTAATAATCCTCCTCGCTACCCCATGTATTATTATAGTAATAATTATATACGTTTGCTTCATAGGCAATCGAGTGAGCCATATCTGGCATAAACTCACTACCTGTTGTATCACCACCTGGACTCTGACACGAATGCATCACGAGACAAAAGCTAAGCAGTATTATATATGTCGAAAAATGTTTCATATCGTTATATCGTCTTAGAGTGAATTTCTGCGGCACCAGAACCTTTAAGAAAGCTCTCTGCTTTAGAGACATCCACTTCAGATTTATCAAAAGCTAAACAAAACTTATCATCCGTGATCCTAAGATCTATGGTAGGATTAACCACACCTGGACCGAGACCATTAATGATATAAAAAGTGAGTACCATTCCTATAGAAGCAAATAATACAGTTACCTCAAATGTTATAGGTATAAATGCAGGCACAGACCAGTGTGGCTTACCACCAAATATGATCGGCCAATCCTTCGTAAATATCCAACTCATTCCTAAGAATGCTGTCAATGTACCGAGCATACCGTATACGAATCCTGCGATATGCAATCTTGATTCTGATAGACCTAATAGCGGATCTAATCCGTGCACTGGGAATGGCGTGTAGACATCCATAATTTCCAAATGATACGCATTCGCTCCTTTTACCGCTTCGAGCAAGTCTTCCTCATCGTTATACAGACCGTAGATTATATCTTTTGTTTGTGTCATGACTTTCTGTTCTTTGCTTGATTATACGTATTTGCCACCATCTAATCTATCCTGAAGATCTTTCAACTCATCCCATCTGCCATCTCGTGCAAGAGCGGCTTGCTCTCCCCAAGCTGCTGGATCATGTGTCTTAAATCGAGAACCTGCTGCATCTAATAATGCTTTGACTTGAGATGCATCTGTAGATGCTAATTGGCTGAATGTTGTAATACCGCCATTATTGAGAATCTCAGCAATTTTAGGACCGATTCCTTCTATTCTTCTTAGATCATCTACACCTGTTGATGACTTAATTTTAGGGCTATCATCTTTCACAATTGGCTCTTCTGCTACAGCAGATTCTTTAGATGTCAATGTAGAAGCTAAGGGTGCTGCTGAAGCTGCACTGATACCTGGATTATGAGAATCTGATTCTAATGAACTCTTTATAGTTGTAGCTGCTCCATGCTTATTAGCTCCATGTCCGTGGTGCTTGTGTGCATCGGGACCAGTATACTGATCACCTGCTGATTTCAATATACTTTTCACCTCAGCAATGGCAACCACTGGTGCAACTCTTGCGAATAATAAGTAGAGTGTAAAAAATATCCCTATCGTACCTGCAAATATTCCCATCTCTACCCATGTAGGAGAATAGTAACTCCATGATGACGGTAAGTAATCTCTTGCTAATGTCGTTGCAATAATTACAAATCTCTCAAACCACATACCTATGTTGATCACAATAGATACAAAGAATGTGATAGCGATACTTCTTCTGAATTTCCTAACCCAAAATATCTGAGGGGAAATTACATTACAGAACATCATACCGAAGTATGACCACCAGTAAGGACCAGCTGCTCTATTAAAGAATGCAAATTGCTCATATACATATCCTGAATACCAAGCTATAAATAACTCTGTCAGATAAGCTACCCCTACGATTGTACCTGTAACAAGTATAACCTTGTTCATAGATTCTATGTGTCCTACTGTAATGTAGTTCTGTAGATTAAATAGCTTACGTGTGATTATCATTAATGTCAATACCATCGCAAATCCTGAGAATATAGCACCTGCGACAAAGTACGGGGGAAATATTGTTGTATGCCATCCTGGTATGACAGAAGTGGCAAAATCAAAACTTACAATTGTATGTACTGATAGTACAAGTGGTGTAGCTATCCCCGCAAGAATAAGGCATAACGACTCCCATCTCTGCCAGTGCTTCGCTGATCCTGTCCACCCGAAAGAAAGAACGTTATATATCTTTCTTCTCAAGCCCTTAGCTCTATCTCTTACTGTCGCAAAATCTGGAACCAATCCAGCGTACCAAAATAATAGTGAAACCGTGAAATAGGTAGATATGGCAAATAAATCCCAAAGAAGAGGAGAATTAAAATTAGGCCAAAGTGGTCCTCTTGTATTTGGATAAGGGAAGAAATAAAATACTACCCATGCTCTACCTACGTGAATACCTGGAAAGAGTGCTGCACAAATAACGGCAAAGATTGTCATGGCCTCTGCAGCTCTATTTACACCCGTTCTCCATTTCTGTCTGAAGAGCAATAAAATCGCAGAAATTAGTGTCCCGGCGTGTCCGATTCCGATCCACCATACAAAGTTAGTGATATCCCAACCCCACCCGATTGTTCTATTCAGATTCCACGTACCGATACCATGCCATACGGTCCATGCGATACAGAATAATCCGAAAGCTAACAAGGTAAGCGAGATAATAAATCCTACAATCCATGCTGGACCTGGGGGTCTCTCAGTAGGAGATACCAAGTCAACGGTAATGTCATGATAGGACTTGTTCCCTTGTATAAGCGGCTCTCTTATTGGACTTACGTGACTGCTCATTTATTTTATTTAATGCTCTTATTATTTTTATAAAAAAACCATACTCACTCTTAGAGTTCTATGCGTTAATCGACTCATCCCTGTTGTTCACCTTCATAGTGTAGGTTACAGATGATTGTACATTAATCTCTTCTAGCGCTATATAATTCAGTGGTGACTTAAGCTTCTTGCCGAGGTCTCCGTTCTTATTATTTCTATCTCCAAATGTGATCGCTCCAGTGGGACATGCTGTCTGACAAGCTGACCTCACATCGGCATCTCTAAGCTTACGACCTTCTACTTTTGCGGTAAGCTTCCCTTCCTGTAATCTTTGTACACAGAAACTACACTTCTCTATGACTCCTCTTGATCTGACAGTTACGTCAGGATTAAGGACCATTCTCGTGAGGTTAGAAGTTCCGAATGCTGTCTCCTCACCATTAAGCTTAGGCTGATTAGCAGGGAATATATCTGCTGTCGTATAATCTAACCAGTTAAATCTTCTTACTTTATATGGACAGTTATTAGCACAATATCTCGTTCCGACACATCTATTATATGCCATCTGATTAAGTCCCTCAGAACTGTGGTTAGACGCATTAACTGGACAGACATTTTCACATGGTGCATTATCACAGTGCTGACACATCATCGGCTGGTATACCGTATTAGGATTCTCTGCATCTCCATAATAGTATCTATCGATACGTAGCCATGACATCTCGTGGTGTCTGCTGACTTCTTTCTTTCCGACTACAGGCACATTATTCTCAGCCATACATGCTACTGTACAGGCATTACACCCAATACACGAATTAAGGTCTACATGCATACCCCAGAAGTGACCTTGGCTATACTTATCCGCCGTATACTCATCGAAAGGATATAGCGTCTGATCATTAAGATGTTGTGCACTTGCTCTTGCCTTATTCAGATCAGCCAGATTCTCAGGCAGATCTTTCAGGTTAGATGTATAGATGACTGATCTCTCTGTCAGTGAGCCTTGATATCCTGAGATACCTACACCATATGCTGTCTGACCTAAAGTTGCCTCATCGGCATTGATGATTTCACCATCATTATTTTTGGCTTTGACACCTATTGTATTATGATATTGAACATTAGAATAATGCTCTTCTTTTCCTACTTTTCCACTGACTGTTACATCAGTATTATAATATTGTACTAAGCCTTCTGATGACAGTAGGCAATCATTTAGATCGACACCTACACCTGTACCACATGTACCTGCTGATCGTCTTCCATATCCCAGAGATAAGGCGACCGTCCCTGGAGCCATACCGAATTGTAATACAACTGGTACTCTCATAGTCTTACCACCTACAGTAATATCTGCTAAGTCTCCATCCACGAGTCCATTAAGACCTAAGAATTTCTTATTGCCATCATAATTAACTGGTACTGCGAGGTAATTACCCCAAGACGTTCTTGCAACTGGATCAGGCATCTCCATTAACCAAGGATTGGTAGAGAATTGTCCATTACCCATGCTCACTGACTCATATATTACGAGCTCTAATTCGTTAGAGCTTGGCTTGCTAACTTTGCTTTTTGCTAAGCTGACATCTACATTAAATGAGCCAGCACGACTGCTTGCTCCAGACTTAACGACTCCATCATGCAGAGCATTATCCCAGTAAGAATTAAATGTTGCAAAATCTGATTGTGCTGCAAAAGCACTATTTCTCCAGACACCTCTTATATAATCTAAATATGTCTTATCACCTGCTATCTTATCGGAAGCTGCCCATGTCAAGAGGCTCATTTCTGGCTGTCTCGTATCGAATAATGGACTAATTGTAGGCTGTATAAGACTTAGCTGTCCTCTCTTAGCTTCTGCATCTCCCCAACTCTCTAAGAAATGATGCGTCGGAGCTATGTGATCACAAAATGCTGTAGTCTCATTAGGCGCATAAGAAAGTGCAATCTTATTTTTTACTTTCGCTAATGCTGCTGTAAATGAAGCTGACTTATGGAAGTCATATACTGGATTACAATCCATTAGTATTAAAGTATCTACTAATCCTGCTGACAACTCAGAAACCAATGCCTCGACATCACTCTCATTACCTTGCCTTTGCATACTGGCATCACTGAATGTAATCGTGCTACCGTAGTTACCTAATACATTATTTATATCATTAACTAATATCTGCTCATAGGCATTATTAGAAGCACTGACTACCAGTGACTTACCTCTTGCACCTGTCAGATTAGAAGCTACTTTATCGAGTGCTTTCTTAGCTTTAGCATTTAGTCCATTGCCACCGCTACCTCCAGATATCTTACTGTGTAGATATGCGATAGCTGCACCTTGCTCTGATGGTCTCACGAGGACTCTATGATCCGCATTAGATCCAGTCATAGACATATGTCCTTCTACTTGGATATGTCTGGACATTTTAGAATTAGCGCTATTGACTTTTCTATTACTGATGTATTGTCTTGCAAATTCTGTAGGAGATACCCAAGTCCCTAAGAAGTCAGCATTGAAACTAACGATGACGTCAGCCTTATCAAAATGATAAGAAGGTATCACTCTATCTCCAAAGCTCATATCGTTAGCCTCTAATATAGCGGCTGATGATACTGGATCGTAAGTAACAACTTTTGCTTGTGGGTATTTAGCTTTGAATTCTCTAAGGGATTCCTTTGCAGATGGACTTAGAATTGTATTGCTGAGTATTCTTATGTTTCGGCTTGTAGTTAATTGACCCTTTATTTTAGTATCCAGATCTGACCAAGATATCGGAGTGAATGTATCTCCATCCTTAGCATGTGGCTTAGTGAATCTATGTGTGTCATACAGACTTAAGACTGAAGCTTGTGCTCGTGCAGAAGTACCACCTTTAGTCATTGTAGACAGGTCGTTACCTTCTATCTTAATCGGTCTACCCTCTCTACACTTAACTAATATAGGGCAGTAATCACCGCCTGCTACATAAGTCGATGCATAGTAAGTAGCTACACCAGGTACGATAGCTTCTGGCTTGACTACATAAGGAATCGCTCTCTTCACAGGAATATCACACCCTGCAGCGACAGTAGCTGCGCCTACAGAGAATCCGAGAAACTTTAGGAAGTCTCTACGATTAGATTCTTGACCTAATACGGCTTCACCATTCTGCAATAGATCTGGACTTTTGAATTCCTGATCTATTGATTCTAAGAATGCTTCGTCTCGGTTAAGATCTTTTTCTCCTACCCAAATAGAATTATCTTTCATCTTTTATTTATCGTGCTTCAGTATGATATTAATAATGACATTTTTGACACTCTAATCCTCCTATATCCTCTACAGTTACTGCTTCCTTCGTGCCTGCCTTAAGTTCTTCGTGATAGTTCTCATAGCTCGTGTAATATTCATTACCAGCGAACTTAACTTCCGTCTGTCTGTGACAATTAATACACCAACCCATAGATAATGGAGAGTGCTGAGACATCACATCCATTTCTTCCACTGCTCCGTGACATTGCTGACACTCAAGCTCTCCTACAGTAACATGCTGAGCATGATTAAAGTAGACATGATCTGGAAGATTATGTATTCTTACCCATTCTATAGGGCCTTGTATGCTTTTCTTTTGCTCATTAGTAAGAGATTCTACTAAGTTATCCCATTGCTCATCGACAACTTTCTGCCCTGCTTCTGGCAAATCAAGATCATCTGCAATCTCATTCTCTGATTTATAGTTATCAGCTATCCACTTAGCATATACTTTTTTGATGTCTTCATTAGACATATCGTCGTAGTTATCTAAGTATTTATTAGTCGATGGATCCCATCCTACAGATGCAAATATTTTAGTTAATTCTGCAGTACCGTGCTTAGAACCTACATTGATCGCAGAGTGACAATTCATACATGTGTTCGTAGCTGGTATCACTGAGTGCTTAGACCTTCTTGCTCCATCGTGGCAGTACTGACAATCTATATTCTGTAAGCCCGCGTGTGTAGCGTGAGAAAACTCAATCGGCTGCTTTGGTGCATATCCTTCCTGTCTTCCGAGTGATACAGCTTTATTGACAGTAGTATATCCTGCAAATAGTATCGCTCCAAAGAGTACAAATGAAACTATACCTTTTCCTGTTAATGATTCTATGAGTGACTTGCTCTTATATTCTCTGCCTTCTTTCTTAGCAGCTATAACATTAAGATTAGTGATGACTCTTGTAAGCAATAATGCTAATACGGCTAATAGGCCGAATAAAGCGTAGTATAACCATGTCGGTGTGGACGCCTTTGCTCCAGAAATTCCAACGCCTCCTTCTACTCCATTAGCTACTTCAGGTGCTGCATTAACCTGTGCATCTACATATAATAATATGGATTCTATGTTTTCATCCGTAAGGTGCTCCGCAGCATTCATCTGCGTAGGCTTATATTCTGCCCATAATTTTATAGCTCTTGGATGACCTTGTGCAATCATCTTCTGAGAATTCCTTATCCAATTGTAAAGATCTTCTCTTGGATAATCTGCCCATCTTTCTTCTACTCCAGCAAGTGCAGGACCTGTTGCATCTTTTTTCATCCCCTTAGCATGGCAACTTGCACAGTTGTTACCAAAAAGAGTCTTACCCGCTGCTGGAGTTGCCTCTGCAGATAAGAATAGTGGTAAGAAAGCCATTATAGCTATATAGAAAAAGCGCTTGATTGTATTTGTGATCATCCTTCGAATCTATTATAATAATTAACCCTGATTTAACATTTTCAGAATTGCTGCAAATTTATCATTCAGTCATAGCATTAACAATTAATAATATAACTAGTTAGCTATTTAGATGGTGTCTAAATAGCTGTTAATTGATTATACAGAAACCGCAGCTTTAATATGTGGATGCGGATTATAATTCTCTAATGTAAAATCCTCGTAATCAAATTCTAATATATTATTAATCTTCTTATTTATATGCATAGTAGGTAAAGCTCTCGGAGATCGTTGTAATTGTAGCTCAGCTTGCTCTATGTGATTAAGGTACAAATGGACATCTCCAAAGCTGTGAATGAACTCTCCATACTCTAAATCACAGACCTGAGCCACCATCATTGTCAATAAAGCGTAGCTGGCTATATTAAACGGAACCCCTAAAAAAGTATCAGCAGACCGCTGATATAACTGACAAGACAACTTGCCGTCGGCTACATAGAACTGGAAGAGGCAGTGACACGGGGTAAGAGCCATTTGGTCGAGCTCGCCTGCATTCCAAGCATTGACTATAATGCGTCGTGAGTCTGGATTATTTTTTATTAGGTCGATGGCATTCATAAACTGATCCACGGTACGACCGTCAGGAGCAGCCCAACTCCGCCATTGCTTACCATAGACAGGACCTAAGTCTCCATTATCATCAGCCCATGCATCCCATATCTTGACATTGTGTTCTTTGAGATAATTAATATTTGTATCTCCCTTAATAAACCATAGTAGCTCATATATTATAGACTTAAGATGTAGCTTCTTAGTTGTAATCATAGGAAAGCCTTCTTGTAAGTCAAATCTCATTTGGTAACCAAAACAGCTCAATGTGCCTGTTCCAGTACGATCTTCTTTTTCTGTTCCTTGATCAAGAATATGCTTAAGTAAGTCTTGGTATTGCTTCAAGATGAGGATTATTTATACCAGCAAAATTAAGATACTGATATGATATATTAGACTTTTTGTAATATAATAATACTCAGTATTAAGTGCAGGCCTCATCATGAGTTTTGGGAATTGCTAAGTATTCGATTATATTGGTGAATCAAACCAGATATTCTTATTAAAGAAATTGACTAAAAAGACTTAAATCCTATCCTGATGAATTTTAAAAATAAACTCTCTTCACTGATTATTGTATTCTTACTTCCTATTATTGCCTATTCACAAGAAGCTGACTCACAAGGTATAGATGAGAAAATTAATGAAGCTTTTGCTCCGTTTGCTGGTTTCTGTTTAGATGTTGTCTTATGGCAAGTCCCAGGTACTGGTGTGCCATTGATTATATTCCTTTTAGTTTTAGGAGCTCTTTTCTTTACGATTTATTTCGGTTTTCCTAATATCACAAAATTTGCGACTGCAATTAATGTCGTCAGAGGCAAGTATGATGATATAGAAAATCACGGCGTCGATACTAACTCTGGGGTTAACATAATAGATGGTGATATTGTAGATACTATAAGAGATGAGAGTCAAGAAGGGGAAGTCAGTCACTTCCAAGCCTTAGCAACTGCTGTCTCTGGAACTGTAGGACTAGGAAATATTGCTGGTGTAGCTATAGCTATATCAATAGGTGGACCTGGAGCAACGTTCTGGATGATTGTCTGTGGCTTTTTAGGAATGTCTACGAAATTTGTGGAGTGCACATTAGGTGTAAAGTATCGAGAAGTGGATGCAGATGGGGTCGTCCATGGAGGGCCTATGTATTACCTATCCCAGGGACTTAAGGAAAAAGGATTCGTCACCTTAGGTAAAATACTTGCAGTGATCTTTGCTATACTTTGTATAGGAGGATCTTTTGGTGGTGGAAATGCAGCTCAGTCCAATCAAGCTGCAGCTCAGTTAGCAGGTCTGATGAACATGTCAGGTGGTAGTAGTGGATTTTTTATTGGTCTCGTATTAGCGGCTATAGTAGGTATCGTCATCATAGGAGGAATAAAAAGAATCGCATCCGTTACAGAAAAGATCGTTCCTCTAATGGCGGTCATCTATGTAATTGCATGTCTCATTGTTATATTTAGCAATTTCACATATATAGATGATGCATTTGTCATAATCTTCAAGAGTGCTTTTTCTGGAGATGCCGCAGTCGGTGGATTCTTCGGTGTATTAATTCAAGGATTTAGACGTGCAGCATTCTCTAATGAGGCCGGAGCAGGATCTGCATCCATAGCTCACTCAGCTGTAAAAACAAATTATCCTGCTTCAGAGGGACTTGTGGCACTGTTAGAACCATTCATCGATACGATCGTCATCTGTACGATGACTGCATTGGTAATTATATTTTATAATAGTGGATCTTACTTTGAATATGGATCAGTCGTTAATGATCAAGTTACCATAAATGGTCAGTCATTAGGTGGAGCTGAGCTTACCTCTGCTGCTTTTGCATCTGTAATACCATGGTTCCCATATGTCTTGACTGTAGCAATTGTACTATTTGCGATATCGACAATGATATCTTGGTCTTATTATGGCCTACAGTCATGGAAATTTTTATTCGGAAAGAGTAAGGCTGCTGACCTAGCCTATAAGTTTCTATTCCTTGCTTTTGTGGTTATAGGTGCCTCTGCTAATATGAGTTCTGTATGGGGATTCTCGGATGCTATGATATTAGGAATGGTATTCCCTAACATGATAGGTCTCTTCTTCTTATTCCCCGTGGTTAAGGCTGAACTTAAGAAATACTTAGCCGCTATAAAAAGTTAAAGTATAAATTTGGAGACATGTATTCTACACCTCGGCTCTAATGTCGGCAATAGAGCGAATCACATAGATCTCGCTGAGATAATGATATCCAAAAGAATAGGCGATATCATTGATAAATCTAAGGTATATGAGACTGAGGCATGGGGTAAGACAGATCAAGATCCATTCTATAACAGAGCGATATCTGTACTTACAAGTCGTACAGCGGAAGCGCTATTAGAAGAGATCTATATCATAGAATCTAAGATGGGTAGAGTCAGGTCTGAGAAATGGGGACCAAGAGTGATCGACATAGACATCATATTCTATGGTCAAGAAATTATCAATAATGATCATCTGATTATTCCTCATTCTGAGTTAAGTAATCGTAATTTTGTCTTGACACCTCTGATGGATATCTGCCCTGATTATAATCATCCGATTATGGATAAGTCGGTAACAGAGTTACAAGCTGCCTGCGCAGACCAATTAGAGGTCAATCCGATTAAATAAATATTTGGACTGAGATAAGATGGAAAAGAAAATGTTTCCTTATTCATATATTAATGTAGAAGGTAATCTGGGAAGCGGAAAGACATCTCTAGTCAGTAAGATCTGCCAAGAATATCATGGTCGGCACATCTTGGAAGAATTTGATAACAATCCTTTTCTTCCGTTATTCTATAACGATCCGGAGCGTTATGCATTCACTGTGGAATTATTCTTCATGACAGAAAGGTATAAGCAACTGCAAGGTCATCTATCTACTCCAGATCTTTTCAGCGAATTCTCAGCGACAGATTTTTGTTTCATTAAGTCATTGCTATTTGCAAGAAAGAATCTACAAGCAGAAGAGTATCGATTATTCCAAATGCTATTCTCAGTTCTCAACAAAAATTTTCCTAATCCAGACTTACTTGTATATCTGCACAGAGATGTAGATTATCTACTTAAGAATATCAAAACAAGAAACCGTCCTTACGAACAAAATATCAAACCAGAGTATCTAAAAAAAATACAAGACTCTTACTTTGAGTACTTGAGAAATATTACTTCTTTTCCTGTGTTAATTTTAGATCTTCAGGATATGGATTATGTCAATGATGCAGCTAATTATGAGACGGTTAAGTTTCTGATTTCTAAGCGATATAATCCTGGAGTGCATCGTATGACGGTTTCTGTATAGGTGGGCTTAGTAATTCATTAAATATAATCCAAAAAAAAAACACCAATAAAATATATTGGCGCTTTTTATTTAGGACAAACCTTCATAAGGTCATCCAGAAATTATATTCTTATTGTCTTACAGCTGTAATTCTAGTAACACAACCATCATCTGGATCTGTTCCTGTAATAGTCATTGTATCTCCATCTATTGTATACGTTGCAGTATCACAATCTCCAGCATCACATATAGTAATCTGATCTCCATCAGTTGTATATGTTTCTGAATCAGTTTCTGTACTAACCATACCTAGAAAAGCAAAAGAGGTTACAGTAGCAAGTGTAGTCTCTGTAAATGTATATGAGATATAGAGACATTCGTCCATACTAGTAGCAGTACATGCCGTTGTAGAGAATGCACTTGATGATTGATTCTCCTCAGGATCATCACATGAAGTAGACGATAATGAAGTAACAACCCAAGTTCCTGAAATCGAATCATCGCCTCCACATGATGTAAACAATAGTGCTCCTAAAAGAGCAAATAATAGTAAATTTTTCATAGTAGTTATTTTAATATGTTTGTAATATAATTAATCCAAAAATTGATTTCTCTTTGATCATAGTTTGTGTCTAAAATAAAGGAAAGAGTTCCTATATCATTAATAATCATGCACTTAGATTCAGTCAGTACGGAAGTAATTTTGCTTAGGAGTGAGATACTCAAAGGATGGAAGCATAAAATTAAATATTTCTAATGAAACCTGTTTCTTATTCATTCTAAAAATAAAACTAATGAGTGTGTTAAATTCAAAAACTTACTATTGATAAATGGTTACTCGGCACATGGATTATCTATAAGTGTGTATTATATTACTTATTACCATGTAATAGTAGCAAATGAATAGGTGATTTTAATTAACAGTAGCTCTTATAAACGTTCCACATCCAGAAATAGAATCCATTCTTGAAAATCGTAAGTTGACACTATCTCTTACAAAGAATGCATCATCACATTGGCTATGACAAAGGATAATGTCGTTGGTGCCATTATTAGTGTAGTCTCCTGTCTCGGAAATCGTAGAAGCTTGTCCATCTATCGTGATGCTTCTCTCTATTTTATAAGTCCCACCATCTGTGAATGAAAGTACAAAATCTGTAATACAGATTTCTCTGTTTGAGAAGGTGTCTTGGAAACAATTGCTGCTATCGAATAAGAAAAATTGGTTGGATGTAGAATCGTTACAATTGATAATCTGAAATAAATCTACCGTGTAATCTCCAGCTATGCTTTGGGTCTCTAAGTCAGTTCCACATGAGTATACTAACGCGGAGAATATTATGGACCAAAAAGCAATTGTTCTACGAGCCATACTCATATTATTAGTTAGAAGACAGATTATCCACCGAAGTCATCAAATGCGACATTCTCATCTGGAATACCCCAATCATCAGCCATCTTAAGGACACACTGATTCATAATAGGAGGTCCACAGAAATATAACTCTACTTCTTCTGGCGCTTCGTGCTTAGCTAAGTATTCGTCTATTACGACTTGGTGTACGTAACCCTTAAATCCGTCACCTTCTGGATCATCCAGATCTTTCTTAAGCGTCCAGTTATCTTCTGGAAGCGGATTATCTAATGCAACTGCAAATCTGAAATTAGGAAACTTCTTTTCGATATCTCTAAATTCTTCGATGTAGAATAATTCTTGCTTTGTTCTACCTCCGTAGAAGAATGTGACTTTACGACCGGTTTTCACTGTGTGGAAAAGATGGTATAAGTGAGATCTCATAGGAGCCATTCCTGCACCACCACCTACATACAGCATTTCGGCTTCTGTTTCTTTGATAAAAAACTCTCCGTAAGGGCCTGATATAGTCACCTTATCTCCAGGCTTACAACCAAATACAAAAGAAGAACAGATACCTGGATTGACATCCATCCATCCACCTTTTGCTCTATCGAATGGAGGCGTCGCTATTCTTATCGTTAGTGATACGATATTCCCTTCTGCAGGGTGATTAGACATAGAGTATGCTCTAAATATTTCCTCATCATTAACCATCTTAAGGTCCCATAACTTAAACTGATCCCAGTCTTTCTGGAACTTATCAGGTGAGTCATGATAATCTGGATGAGCTGTGATATCTATATCTTTTTTGTAATCTACAGTCGTCGGAGGCACGTCTATTTGTATGTATCCACCGGCTTCGAAATCTAATGTCTCCCCTTCTGGTAATTTTACGATAAATTCTTTAATGAATGTCGCTACATTGTAATTGGAGATGACTTCACATTCCCATTTTTTTATTCCAAATATTTCTTCTGGAATATCTATTTCCATATTCTCTCTTACTTTGACCTGACAAGCTAATCTTTTCCCTTCTGCTGCTTCCTTACGAGTTAGATGGTTCATCTCAGTAGGAAGAACATCTCCCCCTCCAGAGTGGATGTGACACTCACACATAGCACATGTTCCACCTCCACCACATGCAGATGGTAAGAATAAGTTTTGCTCAGATAAAGCGGTCAGTAGGTTAGCTCCTGGCTGTACTGTGAGAGGATTCTCTGTATCTCCATTGACAGTAATGGTGACACTACCCTGAGGTACGAGACTTTTTCTTGCAACTATAAGCATGTAGGATAATAATAATATCACTCCACAGAATGCAACTAATGTGTATATGTAGGGTAGAAATGCGGATAATACCATAAGTATCATTTTCTTTTTCTAATTATTTCTTAATCAAATTAAATCTAAAATGCTGCTGGGTCTATTCCCATCAATCCCATGAATGCCATACCCATAAGACCAGTCAATAAAAACGCCATACCTAATCCTCTTAATGCTGGAGGTACTGCTGAGTACTTAATCTTCTCTCGTATGGCTGCAATAGCGACAATTGCGAGAAACCATCCAAATCCACCACCTAATCCAAATGCAACTGCCTCACTGAAGTTATACTCCTTAGATACCATAAACAAGGATCCACCTAATATGGCACAGTTCACAGTAATCAGAGGCAAGAATATACCCAACGAATTATATAATGAAGGCGAATATTTCTCTACAACCATCTCTACAAGCTGCACCATAGATGCAATTACAGCTATGAACAGTATAAATCTCAAAAAGGTTAAGTCTGTCTGAAATATACCATTCTCACCGAGCAACCACGTATTGATCACCCAATTAATGGGCATCGTGATCGCTAATACAAAGATCACGGCTAAGCCTAATCCGACAGCTGTTTTGACAGTCTTAGATACAGCTAGGTAAGAACACATCCCTAAAAAATATGCCAAGGCAAGATTCTCAATGAATGCTGATTTTATAAATATGTTTACTAAGTCTCCCATTTTAAATCAAATATTATAAATATTGTAATTGTGATTTTCTTTCAGTTAATAGAATTTTCTATCTGCATTATAAGCGCTTAGGATACATCTACTAATTGTGGTTTCCATGCTCTATGTGCCCATATAATAACGGCTATGACAAACATTGCAGACGGAAACAATACCATTAAGTTATTTGGTTGGTACCAGCCCATTATAGCACTCTCTGAAGTATTAATCATATAATCAGAAGTCGCTCCTATAATCTTAGCTCCGAATAACTCTCCCTTACCGAATAGCTCTCTGACGAATGCTACCATCAATAAAATTATACCATAACCGATACCATTACCCAATCCGTCAAGTGCCGATTCGTAAGGTCTATTAGCCATGGCAAATGCTTCTAATCGACCCATCACAATACAGTTCGTAATGATCAATCCGATGAATACCGATAGCTGCTTATAACTCTCAAATGCAAATGCCTTAAGCGTCAGCTCGACAACAGTTACCAGTGTAGCGATAATGACTAACTGGACGATCATCCTTACGGATTTCGGTATATTCTTACGCAGTGCACTAGTGATCACATTAGCGAAAATACACACGAATACCACGGCGATTGCCATGACTGTTGCATTCTTCATCCCTGTGGTTACTGCCAGAGCAGAACAGATACCTAATACTTGTACCGTAATCGGATTGTTCTCACTTAAGGGATCTGTCAGAAGTTTTCTTTCCTTCTTCCCAAAAGTTAGTCCTTCTTTTTTTTCTATAACAGCTGTATCAGCCATACTTTCTTTATTTTAGAAATATTGAAATTTTAATTTTTAAGTGGGCCTCTTACTTTAGTAAAGTAATCGTTGTAAGCCCATAAGTCTTCTTCCATCATATCAGTTACACCATCTCCTGTAATCGTGGCTCCAGATATCGCATCGACCTCATAATTTCTATCCTTGGCGCCACCCTTTCTGACAGTTACTGATCTCCAGCCACCTTCATCAGTATACAATTTAGTGCCTATGAATTGCTTAACCCATGCCTTATTATCCTTAATCTCAGCTCCCAGTCCAGGCGTCTCCGCAGTATGATCGAATGATACACCAGCAATCGTATTAGCATCATCTTCTAATGCTATATTACCCCAGATCTCATCCCATAGTCCCTTACCTCTGGCATAGACTATGTAGTACTTACTTCCGTCAGACTTATTAAATATATACAGAGGTAGCATGCGTTCATCCTCGTCTAATTTATTCTCTGCTTTCAAATCAAGATTTTCTGCCTTACCTTCTCTAATTCCCCTCTCCGCAAGTGCTTCAGCAGAAAATTTTTCTCCTTTATTATTGACAACGAATTGTTCTATTTGATTTTCGAATATTTCCGTCACTTCATCATTAGTGATCTTGCTGTAATCTACATCTATATGATCAGCTACAGCTCCGAGAGTTGCCTTCTTGCTGTAGAGTGCTTCATTGAATTCATGCTTAGACTTGAGACCATTCTGTAGGAATGCTAATAACATCGCTACGATGGTTGTCATTATTAATACGAATCTAAGTGTGGCTCCTGTACTATGCATGGCTTACTGGATTTTCGATTTGAGAATTAGCATCTTTTCTAATGATGCCACCTGCTGCGGATGGCTTTGCCATTCTTCTTTTGATATTGGAATCTAATACGTAGTAATCTATTAATGGTGCAAATGTATTCAGAAATAGAATTGCGAGCATCCATCCTTCTGGATATGCTGGATTAAACACTCTAATCAATAACCCGATAGCTCCTATTCCAAATCCATATATCCACTTACCGACATTAGTCGATGTAGCAGTCACTGGATCTGTTGCCATGAATGCCATTGCAAAGAAGAAACTTCCTATGTAGAAATGATAGATCCACGGTACTGTCATAAATGGAGTCGCTCCCCAAGCATTAAAAATTATCCCCATAAACACACATCCTAAGAACATACTCAACATTATCCTCCAACTTCCTATCTTAGTCAATAACAATACTAATGCACCTATCAGAATAAGTGGCTTACTTGTCTCTCCTATCGATCCTGGTATCGTACCCCACCACATCTGCGCTACTGTAAACTGTTCTGTGACAGCTGTCCATCCACCTTTAGCTGCAAGTGCTAATGGAGTGGCCCCACTGTAAGCATCATGTATGGCTGCGTTAGCATTAAATGTGGCGATGCCTATCCAATCGAATAATGAATTAAACATACTATGTGCCCAACTATAATCTACTGCCATTCCAGGTGCAACTTTTTCAAATCCTGAAACCCATACCTCATCACCTGAGATAGAAGTCGGATATGCGAAGAATACGAATACTCTCGCGAGTAATGCGACATTCCATATATTCATGCCTGTACCTCCAAATGCTTCCTTACCTAAGATTACAGCAAAGGCTACAGCGACACATAGGATCCAAATAGGAATATCTGGCGGCATGATCAATGGTATCAATGCTCCAGAAACTAAAAATCCTTCTTCTATAGGGTGCCCTTTCTTAGCTGCAAACCAAAACTCAATACCTAAACCTACTACATGAGTCCAAATAAAAATAGGTAATAGCTTAATCAGTCCGTGTGATAACTTAAGATGGAATCCTTCCAAAAATCCTGGATACATGCCTATTGCATCAAAGTGCTGATGCCCGATATTATAAGTTCCAAAGACATAAGCTAATTGCATCGCCAACACTACCATCACCATGGTTCTCTTAAGGTCCATACCATCCTTGATATGTACACCGCCTTTAGTGACAGTCTTAGGTGCATAAGCGAATGTGAAGAACCCATCATACAGTGTATGTAAGAATGGTGATTTCTTCTTATCCGGCTCTATTTTCTGTAAAAAACTTAAAAGTCCCATTTATAATATTGTGATCTTTTGTGTATAAATTAATATTAGGCTTGCTCTCTCATCATGTCTAAACCATCTCTCAGGATCTCCTGTAGTGGTTGCTTAGATGTGCAGGCAAACTCGCATAAAGCGATATCTTCTTCGCTCATCTCATTAATCCCTAAGCCTTCCATTCTTTCTATATCTCCTGTGAGTATTGCTTTCATCAGATGCTGAGGGTAGATGTCCATCGGTAACATATTTTCATACTGCCCTGTTACGACAAATGCTCTTTCTTCTCCATGTGTATTCGTATTAGCTTCGAATTCGTGACCGGGGATTAGGAAGTTAGGGAATGTTCTGGATGCACTCGGGCGTGGAGTAATCGGCAATAACCATCCGAATAATTCGTAATCATCTCCCTCCTTAATCACTGTAATCTGATTATGTGCATCGCTTACGAAATCGTCTATAGGCAGTTGTGTACCTGATAATACATTTCCTGATACATATCTATTATTATCTGAAGTTACCTTGTCTTTTAGTAACTCGCTGATGCTTGCTCCTTTGTAAGTCTTGTAGTGTACTGGTTCTGTAACCTCGGAGCCTGTGATAGCGACTACTTTAGTTGCATCATATGTTCCGGACAGGAATAATCGACCTATCATAGCCACATCTTCCACTTTTAGTGTCCATACGGTTCCATTATTTTTGATAGGATTGACATGGTGTATCTGTACACCTACATTACCAGCTGGGTGTTTTCCTTTGAACCAATGCTTCTCTACACCTGTCGCAGATGTGTAAGCTGTATGTGGTTTTTCTTGACCTCTACCATCTAATCCTAAGTATACTTTACCTGACGTCAATCGAGCTAATATTTCTAATCCTTTTTGGAATTCTTCTCCCCTTCCTTCTATAACTAAGTTAAGATTAGGTGCTAATGGTGCTGTATCGAATGTGGATATAAATATGTTATCAGGAATTACTTCAGTCTCTGCGATGATATCAAATGGTCTCTGATTAATTACAGGCCACACTCCTGACTCTTGCATAAATCCTACGATCTCAGACCTCGATGCATTGCTTAATGCTATCGGTGTATTCTGCTTATGCTTCTGTTCCTTATCACCTAATATGATGACGTGTGATATAGACCTCTTCTGTCCTCTTCTAATCTCTACGATCTCCCCACTTACAGGAGAGACATACTTAACATTAGGATTTTTCTTGTCATAAAATAATACCTGACCTGCTAATACCTCATCACCTTCCGTTACTTCCATCTTAGGAATGGGAGATATACCTCTAAAGTCCTGCGGCTTAACAGCATATCTTGCTACTGGTGCATGGTGCACCTCATCTGATGCCGCCCCTGCAAGCTTTATGTCCATCCCTTTATTCAGTCTATGGAGATTATTCTTATCTACATACGATGGGGAAGATTTAGAAAAAAGATCCTTAAGAGAAGGTACGAGGCTCAAGTTATTCTTCTGGGTGTCTATTCCCTGTTTTTGTGCCTCTATTTGAATTAGGTTATCTGAAATAGAAAATACTGAAATGAAAATCAATATTATTCCGATAACCACAAGCGCTGATATGAGCATTGCTGAGTTATAAGTTTGTAGTTAGATCATGCGATCTCTAGTAGTCCTGTTGTAACCCCTAAAAATCAGCGCAAATATATAACTCTTTTAAGCATTTATGGAGTTGTTACAAATGTGCATTGATACACATATATCTATTTAGATATTGTCTAAATAATATACTCCCGAAGCTTGATTTTCTTAGATAATTCTCAAAATGGCAATCTAAAATACGCCAATCTATTAGCTAAATTATAGAAGCATCTAGCTGTCCTCAATTCTTTCAATTCTTATAGGACTGCTTGAAGATCCAATGTCTTATCCTCCGATTATTTTGATTATGCAGCTATTCGGTTTCCATCAGTTTAAAAGACTCGTTATCATCTATTGTATTTGATTGAAAGATATTTGCCCTTATTCTGTGACAATTATATTGAATTATTGCCCTTATTCTGTGACATTATATGTATATAATTGCCCTTATTCTATGTGTGATATTTACATTTACCCTTACTTTGTGTCAATATTTTGGATAATTTGCCCTTATTTTGTTACAATAAATTAAGATATTTGCCTTTATTCTGTGACATAATTTGATTGAATTTGCCTTTGTATTGTGACAAATAACTATTCGATTTTCTCTTACTGCATCTAATATATAAGACACTATGGCATTCAAAAGACAAGTAACACGGGAACTAGAGCGATGGAAAGCCAAGGACAAGCGTAAGCCATTGATACTAAGGGGAGCTCGACAAGTTGGAAAAACAACGTTAGTCGGCAACTTCTCTAAGACTTATAAGCACAGTATATCTATCAACTTAGAGAAACCACAGGATATTTCATTCTTTCAGTTGCATGATAATGTGCAAGATGTAGTAGATGCCCTATTCCTCTCTCGCAATATTCCAGTAAGTGAACGAGAGTCTACATTGTTATTCATAGATGAGATACAAGAATCTCCACGAGCTATCGGCCTACTCAGGTATTTCTACGAAGAACTCCCAGATCTACATGTCATAGCCGCAGGGTCACTGTTAGAATTTGCGATGAGTGCCGTGAAGAACTTTCCTGTAGGCAGAATAGAATATCTCTATATACATCCGCTTAATTTTTCAGAATTCTTAGTAGCGATCGGTCACGATCAGGCCGCGAAAGAACTGCAGAAGATACCAGTAACAAAATCTAGCCATCAGGTATTGCTCGATCTATTTAATACCTATACCATCATAGGTGGTATGCCAGAAGTCGTCAGTACCTACCTTAAGAATCGTAGTGTCGCAGATCTTCCGATTGTATATGAGAGTATATGGACCACTTATAAGAGTGATATAGAGAAGTATACCAGTAATGATACCGAGCGAAAGATCATCAGGCATATTATGTCAGTTGCCCACCTATATGTAGACCAACGTATTAAGTTTCAAAAATTCGGCAAGTCTAACTATGGATCTCGTGAAGTCTCAGAGGCATTCCACAACTTAAATGATGCCAAAATCATACAGCTTATACATCCCAGTACAAGTATAGACTCCCCTATTATCCCTGATATCAAAAAATCACCACGTATGCAGTTCTTAGATACTGGACTAATTAACTATGATCTCAAGATACAAGGAGATATGCTTGCGCTAAAAGATCTAAGCTCTGCTTATCGAGGAAAGATTATCCCACATATGATAACCCAAGAACTGATATCGCTGAATAGTCTAAGCTACCATAAACCAAACTTCTGGGTAAGAGAAAAAAATCAATCTTCTGCAGAAGTGGATCTAATCTATAACTATAAGAATATGATTATTCCGATAGAAGTGAAATCTGGCAGTTACGGAAAACTAAGATCTCTGCATCAGTTTGTAGAGATGGCAGATCATCCTTATGCAGTGAGGTTCTACGGAGGGAAATTTTCTGTAGAGCATCATGAGACACCTACAGGTCGGAAACCATTTGTACTCATGAACTTGCCTTATTATTTGGGTACTGAGATAGAAGGATATATCGAATATCTACTGGATAATTACTAATGTAGCGACCTTATGTAATGGCAAAAACTGAAACCTATAATTGCGTAATAAAACTTTTACGACCTCACATAGGGTTATAAAAAAAGCCGTGCAATCCAAGGATTGCACGGCTTGTGATTATACAAGTTATCACTAACGTATTTGTATCATTTTCTTACTTGCTGTACCGTAAGCTGATTCCAGCTGGTAGTACATTACGCTTGTAGAATTTAATTGTTCTTTAGTCAAGGTAATCTTGTGATTACCTGCAGTGTAACTGTTCTTCTGTCTCATAACCTCTCTACCATTCATATCAAAGACACTAAATGTCACATCACTATCACCTGGTATAGAGAACTGTATCTCAGTAACATTAGAGAATGGATTAGGAACATTCTGATAGAGTACAAACTCTTGTGCATCTATACCTCTGAATGTCAAATCTATATCTAATATCTCTAAGTCTGAAGTATAAGCTTCTGTCTGAGTCATAGAAGAGTTAAGGAATAATTGCTTAGCTAATGATGTGTTTTCATTTACATCAAATACTAACTCAAATAATACCTCATCTTGATCTAAGCTGACACCATTGATATCATTCCAACTAATTGCGATGCTACCATTGTCTGCATTGTACATCGCTACATTATTCTCTGTAAGATCTAACTGACTTGCAACTACATCTACTAAAGTCAATGCTTTCGCATCAAAGTTCAATGTATGCTGGAATCCAGCAATCTCATCCATATTAGATGCATATACTGGTACTGTAACTTCTGTTCCACTTATAAGTGTCTGGTTAGCTATTTCTAACTGAAGGCTTCCATTCGCTCTCTTCTCTAATTCTTGCCCCTCAGTTGCATTCAATACTACGCTACCATTCACATCACCGATCTTAACACCTACGAAGTCTTGATCTACCATCACATCATTTAGCTCATACACATCGATAGACTCTGTGTAAGGGAAAGGTCTTAATACATCTAAGAAGTTCTGACTCTCATTAGGGAATCTCCAAGGCTTCTGCCCATTAGGTAATTCATTAGTGATACCTAAGATCAGTTTTCTTAATTCTATAAGGTCAAGAGCCGTAATATCTTCATCATTATTGACATCCGCTGCAATCACTTTATAAGGTGATGTGAAACGTGTCGCTCCTAAGATATGTCTCTGGATAACGATAATATCTATTGTACTAACCCCATTAAGTGGGTGATCTTCTTTCTCACTTGAGACACTGTAGTTATTGTTAATTGCTAAACCTTCGAAGGCATAGTTACCATCATTCTGAGTCATCATTAGATTAGAAAATCCATCTACATTACTCTGAATTGAGACTTCTACTTCTTCTATATTCTCATGTAATTCTGTATGAATATTACCAGCTATCATAGAACCAGAACCATCACATACATCACTTGCATTATCTTGTAACAATAGAGACACGATACAGAAATCAGAATTACCTGCATCATCTCTGAAGTGTACTTCTAATGCTATCGATGTAGACACACCATTAGGTATATCATCACAATCAAAATCTAATCCTTGGGATTCTACACCACCTCTTACGAAGTATACTTCTAATTCATTATCACAAGAATCTGTACCTCCAAGATCATAATCAGAAGCCCATATGCCTACAGCTCCAGCATTACTCATAGTCGCAGTAACAACTGATCCTCTACAGTAAGGTGTCGGTGCCTTAGCATCTAAGACAGTAACTGTTGCAGTGAATGCATCGCTGACATTGCCACAATGATCTTCTGCTACATATGCTACTGTACTTGTTCCTAATGGGAATGTACCACTTGCATCTAATCCTGTACCTGAGATTGTCGTGTTATCAGGATATGTTACTGTATATGTTACAGTTATCTCTTGATCACCAAACATATCTGTACATGCATCAGCTACAGTCGCTATAAGTTCCACTGGTGCACTACAAGTACCTACAGAATCACTTACTGTGATATTACTTACAGTAACCACTGGTGCTTCGTTATCAAAGATCTTAATATCCTGTACATGTGTTCTTGTCGCTTGTGCAAGAGTATTGCCAGGTGCATTAGCTATACACCAGTCTACCACTGTCCATGTTCTAAGAATCTTAAGACATGCATTGTCTACATTGTAAAATACTAAGTCATCATGTCCTATAGCCAAGTCATTACATGCTCCTGTATTTACTCTGATGTTATCTGCATTAAAACGACTATCTAATGCTTCAGGATTTAATCCTGTCAATCCTGTACATTGCGTAATTTCGTAATCATCTGGCCATTGCGTAACCACGAACTGACTTGGATCAGTTAATGAATTATTCACAAAACTGAAAGTCTGATTAAATGGTGAACCTGGTACAGGCATTCCACACTTATCTGTTACGATATACTTAACCGTTACACTACCTGCTCCACACTGTCCTCTCTCTAATGTATTAGGAGATGTCGGATCTAATTGTACAGTAGAAGAATTATTATCCCATCCACAATTATCAAAGAAATCAAATCTTGCTAATTCCGCATCTATCGCTGATTGTAAATCTATCGGACTGTCTTCGCAATCAAATGATGCATTAGCCGGAGGCGTAGACAACATCTGAATCGGTATATTGTCCTGTAATCTTACTTCTGCCTCACAAGTATTACTATTACCTGAACCATCTGTAACCATAAGTTCTACCATGATAGGACCATCGTTACAATCTGTACAACATAGTTCTAACTGATCTGCAAATGTTCCTACACCTAATCTTCTCACTAAGAACTCTTCTACTCCACAGTTATCATAACTGTTATTATCTACTGATTCTGCTGGTAAATAACCACATCCATTGTCACCTAATGCAACAACTGTAAACTCTACACATACTGGATTAGGTCTTACATTATCTCTTACGAATACCTCAGAGAAACATAGTCCTTCGTTACCACACTCATCTTCCATTACGATTCTTATCCATGTTACTTGATTACCTGGTAAGTCTGTGATTCTCAAAGGAAAACCGTTAGCGTCATATACCACATTATCATCGATGTAAATGGCATTAGGATCTGGATTAAACTGATCATCAGGATCTGCTAATCTATAAGAAAGTGTAAATGTTATATCATCGTTACAAGGATTATCTATAGTTAATGGTGGAACAAACTCCCAATCTCCAGTACATGTACCAGGATTAGTATTAGTCAAATAAGGCATCGTAGACATTGTAGACAAGTCGATTCCTAAGACATTCTCAAAGAAATCAGCATCTGCAGGTGTCAAATCATCTGGAGAACAAGTTGCCACGATAGGCTCTTTGTCTTCTATCTTGATCACTTGATCATATTCTGTAATCTCACCTGTACACCAGTCTAATAATGAAAATGTTCTTACAGTCTTACTTGCAATTGGTCCACATATACTGAATACGAGGTCACTTGATGTCATCTGGAAATTACCGCAATCTTCTAAGGCTCTACCGAATGGCAACATAGGTACACCTGTATCTAATGTGGCATTCTCACATGTCAATGCTTCCTGATCTATGTTATCAAAGCTCTTAGGCATGATAACCTCATCTATATTAAATTTCTTAACGTTAATAGTCTGTACACAATTCTCTGATCTACCAGAGTTCTGATTCGTTACAGTCCATGTTCTCTCTACTACAGTCCAAAGATCATTCTCACAAGCTTGGCCAGTTTCGTTATCTTCAAATGTAATTACTGGAGCTGTATCACAACCTACAGATTGTACAAGTCCTGCAGAAGTCAAGAACGTACCTTCATTAGTCGTTACTTGTAAGTCTGCTTCCACGATACTGATTGCATCAGTAGCACTTCCATTTCTTACTATAAGTGTAAATCTATTAGGGAAAGCTGCTGCTGGATTAACTGCGTCTTCCGAGTAGAATGTACTAAATGCAGTTGCAGGTCTGAAACTGCCTATGAATGCATTTAAAGTCTCTCTACAATGTACTGGAGATCCAAACATTGCATATTCTAACTCACCAGCATCTGAAAGACAGACATTAATGTTAGAATTTTCACAAGATTCACTAAATTCTCCTGCATCTAATAATGTCACTGGAGCTGTACCGTTAGGTGTCTGTAACAAGATTTCTAAGTCACTTACATCTTCTACTTCAGCTTCAAAATTTAAAACTATATTAGTAATCTGTCCAGATATAGCAGTCAGGTCAAAAGGAATACTTAACATCCCTGATCCTGATGCAGTAGAAGGAACTGTTTCATTAAAAGCTAAACCTCTATCAAATCCTCTAATCACTGATCCAGGTGCCGCTTCTCCTAATTCTGTACAGAATATAGATACATCACCACAATCTAACTCAGGTAATGACTTATCTTCTGCAAGTACTTGTCCCCAACAACTTAGTCCTGACTGACCAGTTACAGTTACATTATATAGACCGATCTGATCTATTGTAACCTGAGTTGTGTCACTAAATGTGACAGCAGGGTCAGATACTAATTCTAAATCTATTATGAATGCATCAAAACAGTAATCTCCCTGCAAAATCATAGCAGGAGTAATTATCGCTTCACATGCGTCTGTCATAGTAACATTTACAAGATCATTACAAGCAAGATTATTAATGCTCTCTAATGATTGTACTTCTACTAAGCATTGTTGTACTATAGCATTTGAATTATTCGGATCCTTAATATCAATTTTCAAAGTATGAAAACCAAAAGGTAGATCAGAATAAATTCCTCCCGTTACTGTAATAGTTTGTGGTGAAGTACTGCTTGCCACTAATCCAGAAGGTGCTGTTCCACCATCTGGAAGTCTTGTGGAGCCATCTTCATCTATAAATGTGATACAATACTGATATTGAGATGCTCCTGAGCAATTAACAGCATCGATAGTAAAACTTGTAAAGGACAAGTCTTTATCACATGATGGCATAGATCCACTTAGATCTGGTGTGATAATAATAGGATCAGGACACTGAATCTCAATAGTTTCATTAACTACTAATGTAACGGTATCAAATGCAGTTGCCCCATTAGGGAAACTTACTGTTACCATATAATCACCATCATATGCCTCGTCATCTATAGTAAGACCAGGTTGTGATTGCGTAGAAGTAAAACTATTGGGACCTTCCCAATTCCAGTTAAGCAAGCTCGAGGAAACTGTTCCTCCGCCTGCATCTCGTGCAGTAGCCATAAAAGTAACCATGGTCTGCTGCTCTGCACAATACTGGGTATTATCCACTGGAGCGTCGATGGTAACAGATTCTGTCTGTCCGCTGAGGTTAAGGCATGCAACAAAAGCAAATACGAAAAGCGAAAAGGCTCTTGCATTTAAATTGGTACATGTTAAAATTAAATTCTTCATGGTTAAAAATTTTTGTGTTCTTACGTTAGTTTAAAATGTATTCTAATGAAAAATGAATTAAATAAAATATGTATTATAAATTTTCAAATGTTTAAAAGCTTGACTATCTTTTGTTTACACTTTTAAACAACTTTATATTCAAACTTTTCATAATACATTAGTGTGTAGAAACAAACATTATACCAATCTGTAATATGTTTTATAAATAAATCATTATCTGGACAATAATCAGGACTGGGCAGTCTTTGTAGGTATATGTCTATATATTGTGAGGAAGAGAGATGCTATCTATATGGAGGATTCCACCAATCAATATGAGCAATGCCTTAATTGTGAGGCACAATTAAGATTAGTAGACAAATATTGCCCTGTATGTGGAGTGAAAACTAACTATCACAACCTTTCACTTAAGTTCTTAATGACATCATTCTTTGAGTCATTCCTTAATATCGAGTATAAGATCCTCAGGAGCTTCCGTGATATATGGACTCCTAATAAGATAACCAATTACTACCTCAGCGGACAGAAAGACAAGTATGTCCATCCATTCAGGCTCTTATTCATATGTCTATTTATATTCTTTGGCTTAGTGGCTATTAGCCTGAAACAGTCAGATCTAGGAAATCCATATGTAGAAGTCTATAATATTGCATCACACAAGACTGTCAGTCAACTGGATTCGCTAAGAGATGATTTCAGATTAGAGGAGGAACAGATAGTCATAGATTCTATAAAAGCATTTCTAAGCTCGGATCTAAAAAGTGTCAATAATATTAATATGAATGCATTCGGTGTAAATCTTAGAGATTACGGCATCAAAAAATCTGATATCTACTTAAAATCTGAAGAAGAAATCACAACTCAATTTCCAGAGGATATCTCGACGTTTGATTATCTAATAGCAAAGCAGCAGATAAAAGTTATCAAAAATGGTCGCGGTGCACTAAGTTTTGTAGTAGGGAATATGTTATGGGGCATCATACTGATCACATTAGTGATGGCATGGGTGCTAAAGGGATTATACATAAGACACGGCAGCTATTATGCTGAGCATGTTGTACAACTCACTAATTACCATAGTATGGCTCTTATAGTATTTTCAATTATGTCTATTTTTAACTACATCTATGGTGGAGCGATGCCATATGCAGTAGTCATTATCCTGTTATTTCTTGCTTATTATTGGGTATTTGGTTACAGTCGTTTCTATAATCAAGGCGTCTTCATAACAATTGTAAAAAGTTCTATTTTCATAATTGTATACATTATTATACTTTTCATGATTGCCTTACTGATTTTGCTATTAAGTCTACTTTTCTTCTAATGTCAGCAAAGTAAAGCTGAGAACTGAAATGTTTTTCTATTTTTAAAGAATGATAAATCCGGAAACACTTACTAAACGGTACTACAAAATAGGTGAAGTTGCCAAAATGTTTGGCGTAGCTACATCTCTTATTAGGTATTGGGAAGGGGAGTTTCCTCAGTTACATCCACAGAAAAACAATAAAGGCGTCAGAAGATTCCTCAAGGAGGATGTGATCGTAGTGGATAAAATCTATGAATTAGTCAAAATCAAAGGCTACAAACTAGAAGGAGCTAAACAAGCTCTAAAGGAGAATAAATTAGAGAATAGAAATACTGCAATTACAAAGAGATCTACGGAAGAGTTATCCAAAATAAGAATGCATCTACTCTCAATAAAAAACGACCTCATGGAACTCAAATCACAGCTATCAACTAATGTACCAAGTGATAACACTACCCAGACATAGATAACATCAATTCAAAACATGCTCAGACGATTAAGACTCAGTTATATGCTGTACAATTTCTTTAAGAAAAAGGAATTACAACACAACGTGCCTCTGTATCGAAAACTAGGTCTTAATAAGAAATATTATTCTTCTGTGTCGAGTAGAGATTTCACTAATGTAGATGAGAAAATACTTACTAGTAGTTCTAATAAACCCAAGCTAAAAGATTTAAGTTTTTACAAAGATGCTCCTGATGGTTCTAAAGATAATTTAGACGAATTTTGGAACAACGGATTTTGTCTTATTGAGAAATATAAAAATGGTGATACTGTCAATAAGATCAATGAAGAAATAGAAAAATTACGAGAAAATGGCCAATTAGATTTTGAGTATGGCAACAAATTGATGTTTGCCGTACACAAGTCAGCGTTCTTAAAAGAAATATGGGAAGATGAGAAGTTAAATGAGCTTCTAGATTATCTTATAGGAGGATCGGCTAAGCTCTTTCAGAGTATAAATTTTATCAATGGGAGTGAGCAGCATACTCATTCTGACAGCATACATATGACGACATTTCCCTTAGGTGGATTACTAGGCGTATGGCTTGCATTAGAAGATGTCGATATCGACAGTGGACCACTGCATTATTACCCTGGCAGTCATAAGCTTCCATATTATCTGAATAGTGATTATGATAATGATGGTAACAGCTTACTTATAGGACCTCATGGATACGATGCCTATGAAAAAATGTTAGCTGAGAAGATTAAAGATGAGCAGATCGAAAAGAAGGTTTTTTTAGCTAAAAAAGGTGACTTATTCATCTGGCATGCTAATCTATTACATGGTGGCGAACCACAATTAGATAAGAATAAGACAAGAAAAAGTATGGTTATGCATTACTTCGATGCTAATAGAATTTGTTATCATGAAATCTCTCAGCGTCCAGCATTTATTGGGTAATACATTAGATTATGTAGAACTTAGATCTGCTTACTTAGACTATAGACCTCATCACAGAAACTATAGTCAGAAGTATCATTAGAAGCAACAATGATAGTCTTATCCTTGGCATAGTTGCTTATCATTTTATGATACCATTCTTTCTTAGATTCATCTAAGAAAGAAGTCGGCTCATCCATAATTAATAATGGGACATCCATACAACAAGCCATTGCAATACTTAGTCTTTGCTTCATGCCAGATGAGAATGCATTGATCGTTTTGTTTCTGTCTTTTGTGAATTCTGCAAGCTCTAAAAAACTTCCAATATCATCGACAAGGAATTTTTTGAAGTGGCTATAATGCTTATATAATTCTGGTATAGTCAGTTCTTCATCTAGCTCGCTGTATGCTGCTGAGATTGCAATATATTGATGTATATCATTTCTATGTATCTCCTTACCTTTATGGCTATAGGTGACGTCTCCTAAGCTGTGTGATAAGTAACCCGACAGAATATGAATAAGAGTCGTCTTACCACAACCGTTAGGACCAGTGATAGCCAGTTTCTGTCCTTCCTCTATACGGAATGAAATATCTCTAAGTATCCAGCCCGTGGTATATCTCTTGCTTACTTTCTGGAGCTGGATTTCCATGTTTTAATCAGCAGTAATTAGGCTCTGAAAACCTCTCATTAAACCTCTCTCTGATCTATCTATGAATTGTAATATTGTATCACGCTCATCGCTCGGTTCAAGTTCAGATTTGATATGATCTATTGCCTTAGTTACAGACCATCCTTTGACAAATAAATATCTATAAATGTCTTGTATCCTGTTAATAGACTCTGAGCTAAATCCTCTTCTTTCTAAGCCTATTCTATTGACTCCTACATAGGACAATGGCTCTCTTCCAGCCTTAACGTATGGAGGAACGTTTTTTCTAACCAGGCTTCCTCCAGTTATGTATGTATGATCACCGATACTGACAAATTGCTGTATTGCAGTCATTCCTCCTATAGATACATGATCCCCGACTGTTACGTGACCTGCAATATTAACCGCATTAGCTATGATACAGCTTTTCTTTATATGACAATCATGAGCGATATGTACATATGCCATGAGAAGTGTGTTATCCTCCACAATGGTCTTTCCATAAGCCACTGTTCCTTTATTAATTGTAACACATTCTCTGATCATCACATTGTTACCTATCTCCACAGTAGTTTCTTCGCCCTTATACTTAAGATCCTGAGGGTCAGCACCTACGACAGCACATGGAAATATCTTACATTCGCTTCCTACTGTTGTATTACCATATACAACTGCTTGTGACTGTACGATGGTGTTATCGCCGATAACAGCATTTCCATGTATACACGCAAAGGGTTCAATGGTAACATTTTTGCCAATCTGTGCATCCTTATGGACAAATGCTTTCTCGTGAATCAACTTAAGTTCTTTTTATAATTTGTGCTGTAAGCTCTCCTTCCGATACTATAGATTCTCCTACATAAGCGGTACCTCGCATAACGAATATACCTCTTCGCATAGGACTTAGCATCTCCATTTTTAATAATAAGGTATCACCTGGCTTAACCATTTTCTTAAACTTCACATTATCCATCTTAAGAAAATAAGTATCCCATTCCGAAGACACGTCTACTGTAGTCAATGCTAGTATTCCTCCTGTCTGAGCTAAAGCTTCCATCTGCAAAACTCCTGGAAATACAGGATTACCAGGAAAGTGCCCTTCGAAGAAATTTTCGTTACCAGTTACATTCTTGACTCCTACAACTTGATTATCTGTCAGCTGTATGATCTTATCTACCATCAGGAATGGATAACGATGAGGTATCATTCCCTTTATACCTTCTATATCTATAATGGGCTCCGCAGATGGATCATATATCGGTAATCCTCTAAGTTTCTTTTGCTTCAGGAATTCACTTTTAAGAAACTTGGCAAAAGCGACGTTGCCAGTGTGACCAGGACGCTTAGCTATTATCTGCCCTTTAACCGGTTTCCTCAGTAAATAAAGATCACCAAGTAGATCAAGTAATTTATGTCGTGCTGGCTCATTAGGGTATTGTAATGTCAGTCCATTAAGAATCCCATTATCCACTACAATATCTTCGTCTACATTAAATTTCTGCGCTAAAGCCTTAACTCGATCTGCGGAGAAATCCTTATGACTGAACACTATAGCATTATCTACTCTTCCCCCTTTTATAACACCTTTTGCTGCCAACTCTTCTAATTCATTAACAAAAACGAATGTCCTGCTCGGTGCTATTTCTTTCTCATAAGATATCTCTGGCCTATATACAGCGACTTGTCTTCCGACCTTAGAATTGTATTCTATAATCGAAGTAAAATCATAATCCGATCCACCCTCTTTAGGAGGCATATAGACATACTCAGCTTTACTTTCTGGATCTACGAATTCGATTCGTTTATCAAACTGGATATACTCTCTATCCTCATCTTGTTCTTCTATGCCAGCATCTAATATTGCAGTTACAAATGGGAATGCACTTCCATCTAGAATCGGAACCTCTATTCCAGATATTTCCACTAAAATATTATCTATTCCTAAGCCTACAAGTGCAGATAAGAGATGCTCTATAGTATGTACAAAATGATCACCCTTTCTTATGCAAGTGCTGCGATAAGTAGAGTCCACGTTACTAAGGTTAGCATGTATGAGTGGCTGGTCTTCGAGGTCTACTCTTTTGAATATTACTCCAGTATTAATTTCTGCTGGGCAACAGGTTAATTTTATATTTTCACCAGTATGAAGACCTATCCCTTGTAACTCAAATTTATTCTTGACTGTGCATTGTTTCATATTACTCCGATCGTCCTTCCTGTAGTTTTTCTAACTGCTTTTCCAGCAGCCTTATTTTGGCTTGAAGGTCGGGTAAATTCTTGTATATAGCAAAGGATTTTAGATAATTGTCGTAATTTATGGCTGGACTTCCATACCATTTCGTACCAGTGGTTTTGGTAGATTTAGTCAAGCCACTTTGAGCTTGGATCAGTGTCCGATCACTGACATTAATATGACCTACAAGCCCAGCTTGTCCTCCTATCTGACAGTTCTCTCCGACCTTAGTACTTCCTGCTATCCCAGCTTGTGCTGCGATGACTGTATTCTTTCCGATTTCTACATTATGGGCGATCTGTATGAGGTTATCTAATTTGACTCCTTTACGTATGAGGGTAGAGCCCATCGTTGCACGATCTATGACCGTCCCAGCTCCGATCTCTACATTATCTTCTATGACTACATTACCAATATGAGGGATCTTCTTAAAGGTGCCGTCTTGCAATGGTGCAAAGCCAAACCCATCGGATCCTACTATGGCATTAGAGTGTAGAATAACGTTATCACCTATAATGCTATCATTGTATATCTTGACTCCAGGATATATCAAACAATTCTTACCAATAGTCACATTCTTACCAATATAGGCATGACTCATCAGATGAGTTCCTTCCCCGATTTTGCTATTATCATTGATTACTGCAAATGCCTCAATAGTGCAATTACTCGGCACATAAGCTTGCTTAGATATCGCAGCAGCTGCTGAGATAGTATATTTGGTCGATCTTGTGTTATGAAATATCGCTAAGAGATCTGCTAACGATTCATAGACATTATCTACAGCTATGGTAGGAACATCGAGATCTATATCTGTCCACCCTTTATTTAATAAAATAGCAGAAGCCTTTGTTCCTTTAGCAGTTTCGATGTATTTGTCATTCGAAAGAAAAGCTATCTGACCTTTCTGCGCAGATTCTAAGTTAGAAGCACCATTGATGACGATATTGCCATCTCCATTTACAATACCGCCGATTTCATCGGCAATTTTCTTAAGGGTGTAAGTCATAGAATAGTTATAGTTTTTTCGACCGCTTAATATTACAACAAAATAATAATAGACAATATCTATACCATAATCATTCTTGTATCAGCCTTACCTTTAAGACATATTGCAAGATATTCTACACATTATCAGATAGTTAGAAAAATAATGTATATATGAAATTGGAATAAATTGTAGTATTAAGCAAAATTGAGTTTTGTTTTTTTTCGTGATTCATTCATTAAACGCAAAATATCTTACGGATATTTATATAAAAGAAAATAAATTGAGAAGACTTGTCGTCATAGGCACCAGAGGAAGCAGATTAGCGTTGTGGCAAGCTGAGGATTTACTCAGCAAACTAAAGCAAAATAATCACATTGCAGAGCTAAAGATTATCGAAACGAAAGGAGATAAAGTCCAAGACTTAAGCTTTGATAAAATAGAAGGAAAGGGATTTTTCACTAAAGAAATAGAAGATGCACTGATCTCTCGTCAAGTGGATGTAGCTGTACATTCGCTCAAAGATCTCCCTACTGATCAGCCTGAAGGGCTTGTCATTGCTGGATTATCAGAAAGACAGGATCCTTCGGACCTTCTTATCATAAGTCCATCAGCCTATGATCCATCCATGGATCTAAGACTTAAAGAAGCTGCAATCGTAGGTACGTCTTCAGTAAGAAGAAAATCGCAAATACTCGACCTTGCACCACATATCTCAGTAAAAGACCTCAGGGGAAATGTACCTACCCGTGTCCAAAAACTCAGAGATGGTAAATATGATGCTATCATTCTGGCAAGTGCTGGTATCAATCGATTAGATATAGATCTCAGCGACTTAGAGACGGTCAGGCTTAACCCTAAGGAATGTGTCCCAGCACCTGGGCAAGGTGTCATTGCTTATCAATGTCGAGCAGAAGATAAAGAAATGAGGAAAATCTTAGCCGCAATCCATAATCACAAAACTGCACCGGTGACCAATGTAGAAAGGAAAGTACTCAATCTCATGGATGGCGGCTGTCATACGCCACTTGGCGTCTATACGGAAGTCGATGATGCTGGCAACTATCACACTCATGCATCTTATGCCTCTGAGATTGGCGCTTCTATAACTCGTGTGAATATATCCCAAAGTACTTCCCATAACCTTGCGGAGAATATTGTCGAAGCTCTGAATAATCCCAAACCCAAAAACTAAAAATTATGTATCTAATATTTGATTGTTCAGGAATAGATAAACCTAAAAGCTGGAAAGCACCTTTTTCAGATACTTTTAATTGGCCTAGGATCATACATATGTCATGGATTATATTGGATAAAGATCTGAAGCCAGTGGATGACTTTGATCATATTATTATTCCTGATGGATTCTCGATGACACCGGAGATAGAAAAGAGATGTCGGATAGATCAGGAAGATATCGATACTAAAGGTGCTCCACTCTTAGATGTCTTAGAAGGCTTTAATAAGAGTATGGAACAGGCAGAATACTTAATCGCTCATAACATGAATTTTAATGAGAATGTACTTGCTGCGGAATATCTAAGAAAAGGTATTCGTCACAGTCTCTTTCTTAAAGAAAGAGTGTGTCTTATGCAAGAGAGCACCTTCTTCTGTAAGCTAAAAGCTAAAGGTAATGGGTATAAATGGCCTACTCTCACTGAGTTACACGCTATCATATTTAAGAAAGCTTACTCGCCTCCCAATAATGCTCGTGCTGATGTGATCGCAGCCACCAGATGTTTTAAAGCTCTGATGATGGGAGGACAATTAGATGATCTATTCGACGAAGAAGATTAATAAGTAGTGGATTTTACTATGCGAATATTTATCAGTAGAAGTCTGAATGAAGGTTCTCCATTTCTTAAGCTTTTAGATAAAGGATACGAGATTATAGACCGTTCGTTAGTAGACATTAATGGAATAGCTTGTGAAGTAGAAATTACCTCAGATTGGATATTTTTTTACAGTAAGAATGGTGTAAAGTATTTTTTTGAGTTGCAAGAATATTCTACTCAATATCAGTATGGCGTAATGGGACCAGGTACAGCGTCCACATTCTATCAAATCACGGGTAGGTCCCCGAAGTATACAGGTAATGGTATTCCAAAAGATGTGGCAGATAACTTTATCACCTATGAGTCGGGAAGATCTATAACTTTTGCAAAAGCTAAAAACTCAAAAAACAGTGTCCGACAATTATTAGAAGATCATATGGATTGCCACGATATTGCGATATATGATAATGTAATAATAGATAAGATAGAACTTCCTGATTGTAAATATCTAATATTCACCAGTCCACTTAATGCTAAGGCTTACTTCCAACAGAAATCGTACAACAACGAATCTATCATTGCTATCGGCCAAACAACTTCTGAATATCTCATGAAAATTACTGGAAAAACTGTTCCATACGGAGATTTTCCCTCAGAGACTAATTTGTATAATTTGCTATTAAGTATGATCAATGAGGATCCTACTGAAGAATCTCGTATATCCGATTAAATACATCTGCTAAGCCGCCTATCCCATTGACTTTCTGAGCGACATTAGTCTTATCATAGTGCTCATATACTGGGCTTGTTTTGTTGTTGTACTCTACGATTCTCTTTCTAATGACTTCTTCGTTTTGATCATCTGGTCTTCCAGAAGTCTTACCTCTTTCTAATAGTCGGTTGACAATTTCCTCATCATCTACGGTCAATGAGATAAGATGAGTAACATGCGTATCTCTACCTGATAATAAAGAATCTAATGCTGATGCTTGTGTGATGGTCCGTGGAAAACCATCGAATATATATCCTTTAGAATTAGGTGTGCTATTAAGCTTATTCTCTAACATGCCTATCGTAACCTCATCAGGAACGAGGTTGCCCTTATCCATATAAGACTTAGCCTTAAGACCAAGAGGTGTATCATTTCCTATCTCATATCTAAATAGATCTCCTGTAGAAATATGTGTCAGTCCAAACTTACTAACGATGGTTTCTGCTTGAGTTCCTTTGCCAGACCCTGGAGGGCCAAAAAGTATTAAATTAATCATCGGTATAATGCAATTATTGATTGAGTGAGCTCTAATGTTAATAGATGAGTTTTACAAATAAGTCCTAATAAATGCAAATTTTGTTTTCCAATAGCTGCTTTTATTAATATCCTCTAATATAACACCTTTAGAAGAAGTGGCGTGGATAACCCATATCTCATCACCTGATATCTTAGTAATAAGGCCGACATGATTGATTCTGTTTGCTCTATGAAAAAAAATCAAGTCTCCTTTCTTAGCTTTCTTATACTTGACATTCTTACCCTTCTTAGCCTGCAATTTAGAGCCATGTTCTAACTTTACACCAATAGCTTTACTATAGACATACTGCGTAAATCCAGAACAATCAAATCCACTAGGATCGTTTCCTGTGGCTTTATAATTAGTATTTAAGAGTTTTGTTGCGGTTTTGACCAATTTATCACGGTCATTTTTTTCACTATATCTTTCCGTAGGAGAGTACGATAGCTGTGGTAAGGTTATAACTAAGTATAGTAAAAGAGCTTTCATTCGGTATTATTAAAACAAAAATGCCTACCAAAATAGTCTGGTAGGCATTATATATCAAAAACTGTTCCTTAAGAACACTTTATATCATTTATAATATACAGATTATTCTGCTGCTTTCTCTCCTTCTGCACCTTCCGCTGCAGCTCCTTCTGCTCCTTCAGCACCTACTTCCTCTTCTGCTTCCGCTGCTTTGACGGCTCTCGGTACGATTACTGATGCTACTGGTGTAGCAGCATTAACCATAATCTCAATATTATCATCTGCCTCTATATCCTTAACTCTTACCGCCGATCCTAATTCTAACTCGGATATATCAATATATAACTCATCTACAAGATTAGCCGGATCTACTTTTACTTTCACTTTTCTAAGCGACTGCATGAGTTTACCACCATTCTTAACTCCTGGAGATACGCCTTTGAATTTTACAGGAATATTGACTTTTACTTTTCTTCCATCTTCTAATGATAGAAAGTCTATATGCTCGACATTATCAGTAGTCGGGTGGAACTGCACGTCTTTAACAATACACTTAACGGGCTTACCATCTACATCCATTTCCGCTAATCGGAACTCTGGAGTGTATATTAGCTTCTTCACATCACCTATAACAGTGCTTACATGTTGCGTATTACCACCTCCATATATGACAGCAGGAATTCTACCGTTTTTTCTAACTGTAGCAGCTTTCACTGCCATATCTCTTGATTCTACTTTGAATGATATAGTCTTCATAATAAATTAAAAATTTTAAAAGGGCTGCAAAGATAATAAATTTCTTAATTGGTGGAGTAAATTTTATTTATCAACAAAAAGTGCTGAAATAGACTTGAATTCGTGTGTATTTCTGATGGCTTTAGAAAATAACTTAGCACAGGATAGCACCTTAATCTTTTCAGATTTCTGTCTCAGGGGAATCGTATCTGTCACGATCAGCTCAGTCAGCACCGAATTTTCTATGTTATCATAAGCATTACCTGACAATACTGGGTGAGTCGCTATGGCTCTGACGCTTTTAGCCCCTTTGTCCATGATGGCCTTAGCAGCCTTACATAAGGTACCAGCAGTATCTACAAGGTCATCGACCATGATGACATCAGCGCCTTCTACTTCTCCTATTACAGTTATACTGTCCACTTTATTAGCTACGCTACGGACTTTATCACAGATGACAAGGTCTCTGCTGAAATACTTAGAAAAACTTCTTGCTCTCTTAACTCCGCCGACATCTGGAGAGGCAAAAATCACATTACTGGTATCAGTCTTAGCTAAGTAGGGCATAAATATCGCCTCACCTTTAAGGTGATCCACTGGAAAGTCAAAGAATCCCTGTATCTGATCTGCATGCAAGTCCATTGTGACAACTCTATTGACACCTGCAGCTTCTAAAATATTAGCAATCAACTTCGCTGAGATCGGCACTCTTGGCTTATCCTTACGATCTTGTCTGGCATAGCCAAAATATGGTATCACTGCTGTGATATATCCAGCAGATGCACGCTTAGCAGAGTCAATCAATAGCAATAACTCTAACAGGTTATCTGCTGGCGCAGTCGTCGATTGTATAAAAAAGACATAGGAACCTCTGACAGATTCTGAGATAATAGTCTGCATTTCCCCATCGCTGAATTTTTTCAATTCACTTTTTCCTAATGGCTCCCCGTAAAAGTCAGCAATTTTTTCTGCGAGAGTTTTGGATTCACTTCCTGAGAAGAGTTTTACTTCTAACATTATTTATGATATGTTTGACGAAAATAATATATATATCCTCCCTAAGAAAAATAAATCTAATTCTTTAGCATGGAGCTTGCTGATTACCTTGAGTTTTATCTGGGGTAGTTCTTTTATTTTGATAAAAAAAGCGCTCATTGCCTACTCCCCTATGCAAGTCGGATCAGGACGGATTGTATTTGCATTCATAGCTTTCTTACCTATATTCTTATACCACTACAAATCTATCGATTGGCGTAAACTAAAGCCACTCATCATCGTCGGTGTGTGTGGTAGTGGGCTTCCTGCATTACTTTACGCAGTAGGTCAGACACAATTACCATCAGCTGTAGCTGGGGTACTTAACAGTTTAGTGCCCATTTGTACACTGCTAATCGCCATACTTTTATTCAAAAAGAAATATATTCCAAAACAATTATTTGGAATCCTTATTGGACTTATGGGAGTCGTTTTGATTTTCTTCGTACGGGAAGACAATAGTGACTCATTCCCGATTCTATATGCTGGTCTTATACTCATAGCAACCATCTGCTACGGCATCAGTGCTAATACAGTCAGCCACTATCTTTCAGGTATGAAACCTGTGCTGATCAGTACCATCTCATTTGTAATTATAGGGCCCTTTGCATTAGTATATTTACTAAGTACAGATTTTCTATCTATCACAATAGAGAATCCTGATGCGATGCTATCATTTGGGGCTTTGGCGGTGTTGTCGGTCGTATGCACCTTTGCAGCTAATATTTTATTTTTTAAATTAATTCAGATCACGGAAGCTGTATTTTCCACAACTGTAAGTTATCTGATTCCATTTGTCGCATTAATGTGGGGATTCTTTGATGGGGAATATATCAGTGTGTTTCATTTCCTATCACTAGGGTTGATATTAGGAGGGATTATAATTGTAAAAATGACATCTACTCCTAAATCAGACGACCCAGTCATTACTAAAAATAGCTATTAGTATTAAATAGCTTGTTGATTCATTTCCATTAATAAAAGCTGTATTTTGCCTCGATCTATCAAAACGAACTAAGCCTTTTCTTATGCGTATAAATGGTCACTCTCACTTACTCCCCTATCCTCATCAGATTCCTACATTTATGAAGGAAAAAGAAATATTCTGGGTAGATGAGGATAAGAAATTTATGCTTCAGAAAGGATGGAAGCGACCCGTTACAGATTCCAGCTTTTTTCTCAATGAGAAATTAGAATGGATGGAACGCAATAAGATCGATCACGCCGTTGTGCTTAATCTCTCTCAGCTTTACGGTAATGGTCTCCGTATGGAAGAGATGAAGCAGGTTCTAAGGTTCCAAAATGATTTTAATGCAGAAGTGCAAGCTGATCATCCAGATAAGTTTACCTGTGGCTTCGTGGTGCATCCCGGATTTGTAAAAGGGGCCTTATGGGAGATAGAACGATGTGTAGAAAAATTAAATTTAAAAGTCTTATGCTTACCTACACATTACATGGATTCTATAGGTACATGGAGAGCGATCTTTGATCAAGATATAGAGCCGATATTAGAACTCGCTGATAAGTATAATCTTGCTGTAGAAGTACATCCCTATGATGGTGAGAAATTTATAAAATTAGAAAATGTCTCTTGGCGTTTTCATCTCATATGGATGCTGGCACAGTGTGCCGATGCACATCACTTTTTTACACTTAACGGCTACCAAGATAAGTATCCTAACATAAGAGTTTGTTTTGCTCATGGTGGTCAATTGACTCAGATGAATTTGGGTAGGAGAATACAGGGATTTGATGGAAGGCCTGATTTATTTGAAGGCAAGTCACATCCTCGTAAGGCAGTCGGACATCCTAATATATTCTTTGATACATTAGTTCATGATACAGAATCATTCGAGCTCATCGTGAGAAGAATTAAATCTACAGATCAGATACTGATGGGATTAGATGATCCATATCCATTAGGCGAGATGGAGAGTGATAGACAGTCTTCTTATCCAGGGAAGCTCTTAGATCTTTGTGTCGAAAGAGACATCATAACTAAAAAGCAGCATGCTGAGATATGGGAAGACAATGTTTTGAGATGGCTGGGTGCCGATCAGGATGAGGAGATGCGGAAGCGGATTATGTCGAATGCTTAGTCATTAAAAAGAACAATAGTTTTCTAATACATTTCACTATGTCAAATATCATATTTGTAATTCAAATCCTAGCTTCAATACTATTAGGAGATAAAATTTCTGCCGATGGACCAGATATTTACACCATAATGAATCCTGATGGAATTGATCTTATGCTTTTGCCTTCAAAAAAATCGAAAACAGTAAAACATCTGAATTACGGAGATAATGTCTGGTCAACATGGGGGTATACTATAAGTTATAGTATTGGTAAAGCTGAATACGTAAAAGACACTATTAATGGTACAGAAGGATACTGGATAGACATCTATTTGGATAATGATGAACAAGGTGGAATTGATGGATATATATTTTCTCCTTATTTATATTATGGTGATTTCGTGAATGAGGCAGATAATGAACTTGTATTAGAATACGAAGGAAATCATTACAGTAAAACATCTTATCATCCAGACTTAAATTGGTATGGGTTCTATCAAATTAGAGATCAATTTATACTTAAAAAAATTGATATCAATTTAATATTGAGCACAATTGATACATCTTACAGAAGCGATGAATTTTACTTTAAGAGCGATATCTATAATCATGATTCTCGTTCTGTAATTTTATCGACTGAAGATTCAATAGTTGCTGAATATTTCATTGGTTCTAAATCAACTATAAAAACTGGTTATATAGAAACTTTATTTTCAAATTTTGAAGTTGGACATTTTGGTGATAACAACGAGAATTTTTTATATCCAAAACAATCAAGGGAATATAACTTTAACGATAAGAAATATTTTCTCGAAGCTTCTGAGCAAAAAAGTCAGAAAAATAATTCTGATACAAGCATGATATATAATTTAAAACTGAAAATAACTGATATTCAAAAAAAACTTGAAACCGTGAAAATCACGCATCTTGGAATATATGGAGATACTATGGAACATAGTAGTTATAAATCTCCTTCTTTAAATTGGGTTGGAGATTTGAACCTAGACGGAATTTTAGATTTTGAATTTAAGACAAATTCAATGGAAGATAAATGTGGAGGATTTGTAAGAAGAAACATTTATTTGTCAAAAATCGGTGACACTATTGAATATTCGAAGGCACTTATAGTTCAGAAAAATTATCAATCTTAAGATACCAATGATATTGATAAATTATAATTCTAACCCATTAGTCAGAACAGGATTATGTCGAATTTATAAATAAAGCAATTCACGTAAAGCGTATGTTAAATTACAAAAACACATTAGAATGGGCCAAGGCGACTGATGCTTACGACCCTCTCAGAAAATATAGGGAGCAGTTCTACATACCGAGAGATGCCTCTGGACAAGAGATGATCTACTTATGTGGTAACTCACTCGGACTGCAACCTAAATCTACACGTGCAGCTATAGATCAAGAACTGAGAGACTGGAAGGATTACGGCGTCGAGGGGCACTTCCACGCTAAAAACCCTTGGATGCCTTATCATGAATTCTTAACTGAAGCTATGGCAGAAGTTGTCGGTGGTAAGAAGCATGAGGTCGTCGTAATGAATACTCTTTCGGTCAATCTTCATTTAATGATGGTTTCCTTCTATCGTCCTACGAAAGAACGATTCAAAATCCTCATAGAATCTGATGCTTTTCCATCAGATAAATATGCAGTAGAATCGCAAGCCAAATTTCATGGATATGATCCTAAAGAGGCGATCATAGAATTAGCACCGAGAGAAGGGGAAGTGTGTCTTAGGATGGAAGACATACAGGCTACAATAGAGAAGCACGGATCAGAATTATCCTTAGTAATGATAGGCAATACTAATTACTATACGGGTCAGTTCTTTGATATGAAGTCCATAACGGAATGGGGACATGCTCAGGGCGCTAAGGTTGGATTCGATTGTGCACATGGGGCTGGTAACGTTGTATTAGATTTACACGACACGGGTTGCGATTTTGCAGTATGGTGTAGTTACAAATATCTGAATTCTGGACCTGGAAGTCTTGGTGGTGTATTCGTAAATGAGCGTCATGCTGAAGATGAGGACTTACCTAAGCTCACCGGATGGTGGGGACATAAGAAAGAGACTCGATTTAAGATGAGAGATGGCTTCGAACCTATCCGAGGTGTAGAGTCTTGGCAACTCAGTAATCCACCCATATTATCTATGGCGGCGATATGGGCATCACTCAAAATATTTAAAGAAGCTGGCATCAGTAATCTAAGAGATAAATCAGAAAAGCTGACTTCGTATCTTGAGTTTTTAGTTAATGAGTTAGGTGATGAAGTGATTAGGGTCATTACGCCAACAGATGTAAAGCAAAGAGGCAGTCAATTATCGATACAAGTCGTGAACGCCGATAAAAGAATCTATGACAAAATTGTGTCAAGGGGTGTCGTGGCAGACTGGCGAGAACCTGATGTTATTAGGATTGCACCCACAGCGTTGTACAACTCCTATGAGGACGTGTATAACTTTGTAAATATATTGGAAGAGGAGATATAACCATTTGTCATTTTTGATGTTAGAAAACACATGAGTAAAAAAGAAAAAATCATTATCGTCGGTGCAGGCCTTTGTGGATCATTACTGGCACTCAGAATGGCGCAGCGAGGTCATCAAGTTGTTGTCTATGAGAAGCGAGGAGACATGAGACTGGAAGAGGTAGATGCAGGACGATCTATAAATCTTGCGCTTTCTGCAAGAGGTATGATGGCATTGGACAGAGTAGGATTAAGAAAAACCATTACAGCATCGTGCATCCCTATGAACGGCAGGATGATACACCCTCTCGATGGCAACTCATTTAACTCACCCTACAGCGGAAGGTCAGAGGACTATATCAATTCAGTATCACGATCAGACCTCAATATATTACTACTCAATGAAGCTGATTATAACGAAGATGTCACTCTACACTTTGACTCTCCTGTCAAAGAAGTGGATCTCAAAAATGCAGCCGTAAAATATATAGATCCAAAAACCAAAGAACTAAAATCCGACCAAGGAGATATTGTCATCGGAACAGATGGAGCAGGATCAGTTGTCAGAAGAAGTCTTATGTCTCGGACTACAGAACTTCTATTTAATTATGAGCAGAACTTTCTTCGTCATGGTTATAAAGAACTCAGCATCCCGCCGACAGCAGATGGTGGATGGCTGATTGAAAAAAACGCCTTACACATCTGGCCACGAGGGCACTTTATGATTATTGCTTTGCCTAATCTGGATGGCAGTTTTACGGTGACGATGTTCCATCCTTATGGCTCTGATATAGGATTTAATGCATTGGGCTCGGATGAGAAAGTAAAAGCATTCTTTGAAAAATACTTTCCACAACTGATCGAATATATTCCAGATTATATCAATGAGTATAATCAGAATCCTGTAGGAAATTTAGGCACTATTAAGTGCTATCCTTGGCAAGCCTATGGCAAGACACTCATCATGGGGGACGCATCGCATGCTATCGTACCGTTCTATGGACAGGGTATGAATTCTTCCTTTGAAGATGTCAGAGTCTTCGATGATATGATGGATAAGTATGGAGATGATTGGAACACAATATTCAAAAAATTCCAAGATGCCAGAGTCGATAATACCAATGCGATAGCAGATCTTGCCATTGATAACTTCTACGAGATGAGAGATAAGGTCGATGATCGCAACTTCATGCTAAAACGTAAACTGGAGATGCAACTGGAGCAGACTTTTCCAGAGTATTATTCTAAGTATTCTCTTGTTACATTTAAGCCTAAATTAGGGTACCATGATGCTATGGTACAAGGAAGAAATCAAGATAAAATATTATTGAATATCTGTGATGAGGTTAAGGATGTAAGTGAGATAGACTTAAACTCAGTATTCCAAAAACTCCAAAAATTAAATGCTTAATATGAACTCCAAAGTACTCAAAGACAAAGCCCAACCACTCGGCCACTACCCTCACGTGAAGCGTGTAGGTGACTTCATATATGTATCTGGCAGCAGTAGTCGACGTCCTGACAACACGCATGTAGGAGCTGTGCAGAATCCCGATTGGTCTTGGACCTTAGATATCGGTCTGCAGACTGAAGCAGTCATTAAAAATATAGAGTCACTGCTCAGCAGCATGGATGCAGACTTATCTCATGTAATAGATATAACAACTTTCTTAGTGGACATGAAAGACTTCCCTATTTATAATCGTGTGTATGGTCAATTTTTTGATCATACAGGACCGACACGTACGACGGTTGCTGTACACCAGTTGCCACATCCTAATCTATTGATAGAAATTAAGGCGGTGGCTTATATGCCGTTGTAGGATTTGTATTTTTTTTGCATTTAAGGCGCCGATGGTAGAGGTCCCTGCCTTTGATTCTATTCTTTTAATTCTTTGGCCTGTCTCTTTGCATCCCTTTTGTCTGAATCAGGATTTACGGGATGTCAGGATTATTAGATTTATTTCGATTGTCGATGATTGCAACATCGAGGCATTATACTTATCACAAAAAACAATATTGATAAAAATAGATTTTTAAGTGAGATAATGCCACAGTCTAAGTCACCTCAATCATAGCAATTGCAAGCACTAACGCAAAGAGGAGAATCTCTTATTTCAAAAGTGTCAATGTTCCCGTTTTTTGAAATAGTTCTTCGTTATCGCTGTAGCTGTAGGATACACTATAAATGTATACACTGGATAAGTCTTGACCAAAATTATCCGTAAGCCAAGCCACATCTGGATCATCAGAAGTAAAAACTAAATTACCCCATCGGTTATAAATCTCTAAATTATATGTAGCTACATCACAACTGAAAAATGGCCTGAATGAATTATTGGGAGTAGTCCCACTATTGATCACATTAGGGACATAGACATTACAGCTGCAATCCTCTGAAGCAATGCTGATCTGAATACTATCCGAATAGAAACAATTGTCTTCAGCAATTCTTAACCAATATAGACCACTTGCATCTATACTTAACTGAGGGTCTGTCGTACCGTCACTCCATAGGTGACTATCTCCTATCGCTGATAGGTCTAAGCGTAATGGCTTATCGATACAGATCGATGTATCTGCACCCAAGTCAAATAAAGGAAGAGATCTTTCTATAATTTCTATGGAATCTATATACTCACATGATTCTACGGTAGCCATTAGACTTACAAGTCCAGCCTCAGTAACTTCTACTTTTATTATTACTCAAGAAAGAATCTTGATTTTCATTCCGACGTAGGCGGCTATCCTATTGGCTCGGCTTCAGCCTATGCCGAACTGGGCTGCTTTCAGCTTTGTTTTTTCGTGCTTTCTTAGAGTTGAGATATTCTGACCTCATTTTTATTACTTATGTCTATTCGATTAGTAATTCTCTTTGAGTCGACTATTACTTTATTGTGATAATTCCTGTGTTTCAAGTGTATCGGATCGAGGTCACAGACCATTAGTGTCCGGTTAAAAATCAAGATTGCAATTTTCAGGTTCTAAGTTGTTGATTCTCAATTTAAAATTCAGGAGTAATATTTTTGAGCCCCATACTTAGAATAACGTTGGCGGTCTTGGTTTGCTTTCTATATTGTTAATTATAAATTTATCAGGATCTGACAGAAATTTCATCATCTTAACATAACTCATAAGATGTATTCTCACCATTGATGATAATCCTGAAAATGACCAATTCCTTTTCAACTTTGCTTTAACTATTTTCAATATTAAGTCTGCTATTAGGGCACACCATGTTTGTATTTTTATTGCGTTTTCATTATCTCCTAAAAAGTTTCTTAAAGGGTAATTTTGTTTCATCCGTTTAAATAGCAATTCTATTTGCCATCTTCTTTTATAGATTAATGCAATAGATTTCGCTGACAGTAATTTGTTATTCGTAATAAATTCGAAGTGTTTATCATTTTCTGAATCATAGAATTTCACCATCCTAGCTTTTGTTCTTTCCTTTAGGGTTCTACTCTTTCCTCCTAACAGTATGTTATGGTCACTTTGGACGCCTGCTTGTATATCTATTGCTGTTATCTTACGGTCGCTTATGATTTCGTGGGGGCCTTTTGATTTAAGTCTTGTTACCCAATATACTTTCTGACTAGACCACAGGTCATATTGGACATAGTTTATATAGCCTTTGTCAAATGTAACTATGGAACCCTTTGGTAGCTTTAGCTTATCTATGAAGTTAACATCATTACAAGCAGCTTCTGTCAGCTTTACTAAGCAGGGTACATCTTCATTTGCTTTGATTAAAGTATGCACTTTTAGATCTCCTTTAGCTCTTCCATTTAATGGTCCCACACCATTACCTCTGAGTATTTCACTGAACAACTGTATAGTCGTTGAATCGATGATGTAAAGTCTATTTAGCCATGAATTACTCTTACTGCTGTCCGGTAAACTTCTTTTGTTTTTATTGTATACAGACATATAGACACTTTCAAATACCTCATGGGTTCTATTCGCATTAGCTTCTGATAATGTACTTCGTCTGGGACAATACGACATACCTAAATGATTCAGCTTATGAAGACTGGCTTGCATGCCTGTGGTGACTTCACGCAGTGAAGTGCACCTTTGATAAATAGCAAATAACATGGTCACTAAATGGTCATAAGTTTTAAACTTCTTGTAGTATCTGTCTGACTTATGGGAATTAGCCATACGCTGAATATCCCGCTTATTAATAAAAGATAAGAGTTGTGTGAATACAGGCTGTCCGGTAAAATATTCATCTTTGCGCATTGGTGTATTTGTTTGTGTGGTAACTACAAATATCACCTATGGCTGGAATTTATAATAATTCCAGCCAACTTTAACCGGACACTAATGGTTACAAACCTCGACCATCAGGGATTTGGCGTGATTTTTACAAAAATCATGACAAATCTGATAGGCAGTAAACTTGTTTTTCTTGGCTGCTTTCAACTTTTATTAACAAACATTTTGGACCTTTTAATTCATTTCTATTATATAATAACTTCGTGAGTCCATTTACATTCTTCTAACTATGTTTCTCAAGATAGAATCTTGATTGTCCTTCCGATGTAGGCAGCTCTACTATTGGCTCAGCTTCAGCCTACGCCGAACTGGGAAATTCTATATTACTATCTTTTATTCTAAAACACCTGTTTCATAAACTATTTTGTACAGATCGCTTTCCAACTTTTCAAAATCACTCATTCGTATAAAATAAGTTTCATTATAATATGCATCACTAGTCTTCTCTAATCTAATAAAAGTTTGAAGTGTTGAATAAGAACGATAGGTATACACCCCTTGGTCGAATCGATTTTTCAGTTCCAATGATTGTAAATAGTAACTTAAAAAATCTCTAAATTCTGGCACTAAAGATCTATGTTTAGACAGCGTTATGCTTGATGCAATTTCTGAACTAAGCATTTTATTTACTATAATTCGAAAAAACTTAATATGTACCGAATCAGGAGACATGTTTAAATCAAATATATCTGTTCGACCTCCTTCACCTTCTAAAATAAGTCTAAGAATTTTTTCTTCTTTACCCGATTCATTAAATTCGGATAATTTTTTCAAGTCGCATATATCTAATAAGTTATCTCTATATCTATGTATCCCAAGAACTTTTTCGACGTCTTCTACTAAATCATTATCAACTTGGTTATAAAGTACAGCATTTAACATTCTGTGATCAAGTGTCATTGATTGACTTGAAGTGTTCTCATTTTTAAGATTGAGTAATTCTTTGATGTTTAAATCTAATTCTTGATTTATAGGTATTGCCTCTTCCTTACACGAAAAACAGGCAAATAATAATACAATAAAAATTATTCTCATCTCTTTAAAAGTCTTAGTTGATATATATAAATGGCTGTGTGAGCAGGGAAACCTAATCTTGAATAAGGTCCTGTATTTCCCATCATAATTTGTTTTATGTATTCTTCACTTAAGTCATTACCTGACATTAACAAATTAGGGAAATCTGTTACATGGCCTCTACCTTCATGGCCCCATACTTTTCGCCCATCTTCAAGCGTCTTTCTTACAAATTCTTTCGATGAAATCCAGTTATTTGTTCCATTTGAGGAAGTAGAATACCCTACTAACATATGAGCTGTTTCATGCGGAAGTGTATATCCGAATAAATAAGGATCATTCTCAATTACTGAGCCACTTAGATTAATATAGCTAAGAGCTGGATCCATCCAACCACCTTTGTCATTAATTAATGTAAACCCACTATATACACTTCTGTCCGAAATCACCTTGAAACCACCATTAGGTCGTCGTATAACATCTGTAAATGGCGTATTACTCCTATCAATGCTATAATTAATAAGTCCTTCAAATCCATTTTGGGTCCAAATTTTATCTGCATACGAGATTGCGGTTTTAAGAAACGTATCCGTTACTTTCGTAGTACCTGATTTTAAAGAAATATTTATAAGAGGACTATTTGCAAAAGTCTGAGCACCACCAGAAGCACTTCTTCCGATACTACTAAAACCGCTTGAAATAGAATTCCCAGCTGAGCTAAAAAATCCTGAATTTATACCATGAGTAATTCCAGCACCTATACCTGCTCCGATAAAAGCAAATGCCAAAGGATCTTCTGCTCCAGCCCAAGCCGCTATACCTCCAGCGACTATTCCTCCAATAACAGCTCCCATAATCGGATCCTCCCCATTAGGATCACTGTACTTTACCGGATTATTAAAAGCATAAGTGTATCTATTGAAACTTTGTGATGTCCCATCCTGACCCGAAAATTCATCTGGACTCAACATACGTCCCAGATAATTATCATAAAGGCGACCATTCATATTAATCAAGCCAAATTCTGGAAGCATCTCATGTCCTGTATACCCTCTATATAACCATGATAGATCGTAATCATCTACATTATCATAAGTCCAATCAGTTGCATTTCTCTTACGTCCCCATGCATCGAAGCTTTGGCGTGCTACGACAGTACCACTGTCATCCGTCACCACATTAATAGATCCCAAGTGGTCACTATAAGTGTAATATTCTGAGTATACATTGTTCTCTTCTACTATGATCACTCCTGGCGCTATAGAGTGTATGTCTTGTGTAACACCATTTTTGACATTTCTCTCAAAGTCTCCTACATAATATCTCTGATAATCAGCATCACCACTTCCTGCAAGTTGAGCGAATCTTCTCTGCTGATCTGCACCATACTGGATAATGAGATCAGTATTCACTGACGTGCCTGTTTCTTGAGATATTTTGATGGGTTGCTGTGCTGCATTATAAGAAATCGTCTCAGGTAAGTCCACAAGCCCTATGACATCATTGATATCAGTGACTTGATACATCTTAGTTGCATCGTAGACGTAGGGGTTAACACTTACATCTGTTTTGGTCAGGATATTTCCATTGTTCTGATAGGTGAAATCAGTTGATGTAGTACCATGTGCAGCATTAATCAATCTATCGAAAGATGGGTCATAACTAAACGTCTCAGTCAAGCCATTAGGTCCTCCTACTGCTGCATCTGTTCTTGAATTCAGATTACCATTGTTGGTATTAAAATCATATGACATATTAAAGACAGAATTATCATTTGTATATGCATTCGTCAAGAATCCAAAATCATCATACTGCATAGTCGACGTCAAGCCATTACCTAATTTATAGGATGTTAACTGACCATAACTATTAGTGGCTAATGGTTCGTAGACAATTTTATTATTACGCTTAATGTTTTCCAAAAATCCTTTTGTATCATAATTATATGTAGCCGTAAGTCCAGATGGATAAGTCTCTGTCAGAAGCTGATTATTATCATTATAGGTGAAAGCACGAGTAAAAGGACTTCCGTTAATATTCTCTGTTGTAGACTGTAGCCTATTGAACTCATCGTAGATGAATGATTCTGTATTTGTATAAGGATTAGTGCCTTGATAGGCATAGCTTACGGATTGTATCTGATTGAGACCATTACCAGAGTTTACATATATATAATCTGTGAGGCTCTCCCCAGTTACTACAATATTATCTACTCTTCCATATGGACCATAAGTTGTGAAGGTCTCGTTACCTTTAGGGTTCATCTGGTAATTCAGTTCTCCAAAAGCTGTGTAACCATATTCCATTATCCCAAACCCTCCTCTATCATTTATAACCATATATATAGTGTTATTTCTATTTATTGCATTATTCACTTTATGTTTCAAACGTATTAGATTGTATAATTACACACGAATATCAGTTATATAGAAATTTGATAATTCTAAAAAAATATCTCCATAAAACTGAAGATCTCTCCACAAGGTCGAGATGAAAATAAATCGTTAATCAAAAATCCTCCCAGCCCCTAGAATATTATTAGGATCCAGCGTTTTCTTAAGTGCTCTCATAACTGAGATTTCTGCTTCTGATTTACTAATGTACAGTCTTGATTTTTTATGTAAGCCGATGCCGTGTTCTGCGGATACAGAACCGTTCAATGTTTGCAGAGGTGTGTAGATGATATCGTCTATAGCTTTCTTTAGCTCAGGTGTATCTTCAGGTTTGCCTACTATGAAATGTATGTTTCCATCAGCGACATGACCGAATGGGAAAGCATCGGATATATTTAGCTTTTCTTTGAGTTGTGATCTTACATCATTGACATAAGCATCTATCGAAGGAATGGGTATACTGACATCATAATGTTGGCTATACGGATACTGTGCATCTATGATTCCGACATCCTCTCTTATATTCCAGAACCAATTCATATCACTTTCTGATCCTGCAATCATAGCATCTTCTAACATCTCCATCTCCATCGCTTTTTCTAATAGACTTTGCATATTAGTTTGGTCACTATCTTGATTAGATCCCATAGATTCGAATAATACATAGAAGTTATAATCATAAGCCATTGGAGGCTTTAATAAAGATGGCTCCGTCGTCAATATCTCATAAGTATCTTTCCATATCAATTCATATCCGCTTAACGTCCCAGCTAATTCCTTATCTGCGAATTTCAAGAATTTTATGACATTAGAATAATCATTAAATCCTACAAGAGCACTGCATCGACTGGTAGGCATTTCTTGCAATCTTAGGACCGCTTTTGTGATGACTCCTAACGTTCCTTCTGCACCTATAAATAATTGCTTGAGATCATATCCTGAGTTATCTTTTAAGATTTTCTTTAAGTTGCTCAATATTGTTCCGTCTGCTAATACCACTTCCAGACCCAATATCAACTGACGTGTCATCCCATAGCGTAAGACTCTAAGTCCTCCAGCATTAGTGGAGATGACACCGCCGATCTGAGCCGAGCCTTTAGCGCCAAAATTTAACGGAAATAGTAACCCTTTTTCTTTAGTTGCATTATGGATGTCTTCTAATATCACACCAGCTTCTACAGTTATACTTCGGCTCTCTTCATCTAACTCGACGATATTACTCATCTTTTCTAATGAGATGACGATCTCATTGCTTTGAGTTTCTGTAGATCCTACTAGGTTAGTTAGTCCTCCGTGTATAAGAACAGGGCATCTATTATCGTTACAAACTTTTAGAATTTGAGATATTTCTTCTGTTGTTTTTGGAAGTAAGATAGCTTGGGCTTGAGTACCTTTGTCCATATGCCAGATATGGTCAAAACGTCCTGAGAGATTATCGCCAGTCAGTATTCTTTCTTCTCCTATAATCGATACAAATTTCTCTTTAGTTAATACGTCCAAAATTATCTGTTTAATTTATGGGTATAAAAGTAGGAAGATTTAAGAATTTTCAAATTTAATGAAATTCAATATCCAAAAAATTTAAATTATGCCCTTGTATTTCAATAACATAATTTTTTTGATCAATTTAAAAAGAAGAAATAGCTCTTTAAATCGATAACTTAATGGTAATCTATGTAATCATCAAGTCTAAATTTCTTTAAATCCCCATTCTCATTTTTATTATTAACTCTATCCAATTGATCATTCAACTTTTTTAGCATTCCTCATTGTTCTGAATAACTTTTCCCAAAGCACTGGATATATTCCTCATCTTCGAAGTGCCCGTATAAAAATTCACAGCTTTTACAATCAAATAAATCTACTCTGTTAAATACTATTTCATTTCCATAATAATCCTTCCTATTTCTATATTTCCTCTCATTCAGTAACTTATCGAATTCAATTTTTTTAGGGCAATTTTCAATTTTAGGTGCTTTTTTAAAATCCAACAACAGGTTTTGGGCGAATTCTACTGGAAGCAAATTTCATTAAAGACTCAGAGCGTTCTTTTAAATATTCACTAACAGCCCAATCTTTCAGATTATATATCCATTTACTGTAATTTACGTACTTATTAAGCAGAACTTCCATTAATCCTTTCCTATCAATTTTTCTATTTATTTTGGACAGATTTATTTCTAACAAAGGAATACCCAAGTTTTCAACTTTCTTTTTCTTAAAAAAATTAATAAAACTTGTAACAGCAATTTCTATTAACATTTCTTTGCCGCTTATTATCGCTTGATATCTGGAATAATTTTGTCTATCCTTTTCTCAAGTACCACACTTTGGATTTCATATTCTACCATCTTAATCACTCCTATTTCCTTAGAACTATTGTATGTCTTAATAATATCTTTTATAGAATCAATGCGAAATTGACGCATAGGCAGTAGAACTATTTTTCCCTTTTCAATTATATCTTTGGCTATATAATGTAATTGTGTTTCATAAAGATGTTTACATTCAGTTTTATTCTGATGTCAAAAATAATGAGTTTTCTTTTCGCCTTGATAGGCAATTAATGGTTTTCCAAAACATGAGCATTTGCATCCACATTTTAACCCTCTTTCGACCTTACTAATATGAGTCAAAACTTCATTCTTTAAGGCATATTCATGATATACTTCATTATTCCTTTTCTTCATAATAATATTTCTTAGACAAAATTGAAGTTTATCAATAAGGACAATTCACACACCCATTTTCACAACAATATCCTCGTTTAAGAAGATACCACTTAGATAGTACCATCAGACCATTCTCGTTATATGAGAAATCCATGCCTTCACTAAGTGTGCCATTGACACCATTACTCCATTGCAGGATTTGCTTTTTTATATCATCAGCAATAGGATCGCTTGATGCATTGATAACTTTTGCCATTTCGTATTCCAGACACTGTGGACAGTAGCAATCTTTCTTATTGACATTTAAGGAAATACGAGGCATATCATGGCACCAGCAGCTATTACTGAGACTGCATTCCATTGAGGCGCCACATTTTATACACGTTTTCACCCAACAAAGATAAATTTTGTCTTGTTTTAAAAATAGAAATCGTTTGTAATGGCAGCTTTAGTTAACGATATTTGAGAACACAAAATACTTGATCATGATACAAGCCGAAAAATACCAACCAAAAAATAAAATCCGTATCGTTACGGCAGCATCTCTATTTGATGGTCACGATGCCTCTATCAACATCATGAGGCGTATCATACAAGCTACAGGAGTAGAAGTCATACACCTCGGTCATGATAGAAGTGTAGAAGAAGTGGTGAATACAGCCATCCAAGAAGACGTGCAAGCTATCGCCATGACATCATATCAAGGTGGCCATAATGAGTACTTCAAGTACATGTATGATCTGCTCAAAGAAAAAGGTGCTTCTCATATAAAGATTTTTGGAGGAGGTGGTGGTGTTATATTACCTACAGAAATTAAAGAACTGATGGACTATGGTATTACGAGGATATACTCGCCTGATGATGGTCGTAAGATGGGACTCCAAGGGATGATCAATGATCTGATTATGCAATCTGACTTTCCTATCGGACAACAATTAAATGGTCAGATAAATAAACTGGAAAGTA
>Ga0209185_1000297_pt1 | contig 66372 bp, 68 predicted proteins | sample SidtaG_2_FD_187425 | JGI IMG/M metagenome (GOLD analysis project Ga0209185, IMG submission 187425) | Marine algal microbial communities from Sidmouth, United Kingdom - Sidmouth_Asex2 metaG (SPAdes) (version 2) | ecosystem: Host-associated > Algae > Red algae > Unclassified | place: Sidmouth... | reverse complement strand
TACGCGGGTTCAGAGCTCTGGCCAAGGTGGTCCGGGGAGTGAAATTCAAGGATGGAAACGAAGTGAAGGAAATCAACCAGGAAGCCGCCTGACGCAATCGCTCAGACACCAGAATTGACAATAGCTCAAGACGAAGCCTGAAAGACGAAGCCTGAAAAAACGAGGACACATCATGTCGACAAGACCTGTCAGAACGGTCTCCGAAAGCCGACCGACGCTCGAAGGGGCCGGCGTACATCTGCACCGGGCGTTCGGATTCGGGGACACCAGCCAAAGCGATCCATTCCTGTTGATGGACGACTTCCGCAACGACGATCCCGCTCGGTATTCAAAAGGGTTTCCGTGGCATCCCCATCGCGGTATCGAGACGATAACCTACGTTCTGGCTGGGTCGGTCGATCATGCCGACAGCCTTGGCAACCGCGGATCGCTCGGGCCCGGCAGCGTGCAATGGATGACCGCGGGTAGCGGCATCCTGCATCAGGAAATGCCGCACGGTGATGCGGCCGGCCGCATGCATGGCTTTCAGCTGTGGGCGAACCTCCCATCCTCCTTGAAGATGACCTCGCCGCGCTATCAGGATATCGTCGGCAGCGAAATCCCGGAGTTCATTGATGACGACGGCACCGCGATACGGGTCGTCACGGGCGAATGGCGTGGCAAGCGCGGACCCGTCGATGGCGTCGCCGCGGATCCGTCGTTTCTGGATATCAGCGTTCCCGCCGGACGGCGCAAGGTCATTCCGGTCGACTCCCGGCGCACGGCGTTTGCCTATGTCTTCGAGGGCTCAGCCTCGTTCCGTGACGCATCGGAACCTGTCGGCATCCTGATCGAGAAGGAAGTGGCGGGGGCCGAGGTGCACGTGCGCGATGAAAGCGGCAACCGTACCCTCGTCACCTTCGACAAGGGTGACGAGATCGTCGTGACGACAGGCGACAGCCCTGTCCGCTTTCTGCTGATTTCAGGCGAACCGCTGCGCGAGCCGGTCGTCTGGCACGGGCCGATCGTCATGAACACGCAGGGCGAGATAGAGCAGGCGCTGCGTGACCTCGATGCGGGAACCTTCATACGCTGATCACCTCGCCGACCAGTGTGACAAGTTCGGCGGTGACATCGCGCGTACCCATGTCGCCACCGAACTCCATCGGTCGCAGGCGGCGCTGCTGGAAACCCGACTCAACTGCGCGATCGATGAGTTGCGCAGCGGCAGCGCAGTTCGGATCATCATGACGATCCGCCAGATAGTCGAGCATCAGTGCACCGGATAGAACCGCGGCCAGTGGATTGGCCTTGTCCTGGCCGACGATATCCGGCGCGCTGCCGTGGGCGGGCTGAAACAGCGCATGGTCGTCGCCGATCTCGGCACAGGAGGCGAGCCCCATGCCGCCGACCAGTCCACCGGCCAGGTCCGAGAGGATATCGCCGAACATGTTCTCCATGACCAGCACATCGAACTCCCAGGGCTTTCTGACGAGATCCAGCGCCATGGCATCAACGTGGCAATGAGCCGCCTCGATATCCGGAAAGGCGCTTGCCCGTTCATCGAAGATCTGCCGGAAGAAGGCCATCGAGCGAAAGACGTTGGCCTTGTCGACGCAGGTCAGCTTGCCCTGGCCGCCTTTGTCCCGGCGTTTTCGCGCCAGGCGGAACCCGAAGTCGTGCAATTTCTCGGTGACCGGCCGTGTGATCCTGAGAACGTCCTGTACCTCATCATCGTTGCAGACGGTATCGCGGCCATGAGCTGCGGCCGAATAGAACAGACCCTCGGTGGATTCTCGAAGGACGACGAGATCGATCGCCTGTGCGCGCGAATCGGCCAGCAAGACCGGTGCGTTCGGGTAGGCCCGGATCGGCCGGACGCCGGCATAGAGCGCATAGCGATCACGTAGCCTGAGATGCGGTGCGATCTCCGTGCCGTCAGCGTGTCGAACGTGTGGCAGGCCGATGGCGCCCAGAAAGATGGCATCGGCCTCACCCGCGGCCTGTTCCACACCGGGCGCGACGTCCCTGCCGGTTTCGGCAAAGTAGCCAGCGCCGGCGAGTAGCTCCCGATAGTCCAGCACGACACCACCCGTTCGCGCCAGCGCCTGTGCCACGACCGCCTGGGTGGACTCGGCAACATCGATGCCGATGCCGTCTCCCTTGATCAGGGCAATCTGGTAGTGGCGGGATGTCATCGCGGGGCTGTGCTCATTTCGGCAGTCCTTCGGCCAGGGAATTCAAACATGCTTCACACCGTGACTCTCCACGAGTCCGGTCAATAGCTGCCGAGTGGCAGCGCGGTGATTCCAGTGGAGACGGCAGGCCTCGCTGCCGTCACCGCGAAAAATCGCGTCAACCAGCGCACGATGATCCTTGTTCGACTGATGCGGCATAGGGCGGAGCCGCAACGTCATCGCCCGCACCCGCCTCACCTGATTGTTGAAATTCGCGATGATGGCGATGATCCGCTGATTGCCGCCCAACCGCACCAGCTCGGCGTGAAACGCGTCGTCGGCCACAGCCCAGGCTTGCCGATCGTTCTGCTCGACAGCGTTCTCCATCTCGACGATCCAGCTGACGAGTTCAGCAAGCGTCGCCGGATCATGGTGCGCCTCCGCCGCACGCCGCGCCGCCGTGCTCTCGAGCTCGGTCAACACCTCGTAGATCTCGTGCATGTCGTCGACCGACACGGTCAGGATACGGACACCCTTGCGTGGTCGAACTTCGAGAAGTGCCTGCGCTTCGAGCATCAAGGCCGCTTCGCGAATCGGCGTGCGCGACACACCAAGCCTTGCCGCAAGCTCCGACTCGAGATGATCGGTACCGGCCGGCAACTCGCCGCTCAGGATGAGCTCGCGCAGTTCACACATGGCTTGGTAGGAGCGGGATACGGACTTTTCTTCCATCCTGGTGCTCAGATCCGGACCTTGCGTTGCTGCTCGGCTGAAAGATATATCGCGTTCTCCACCTCGATCACCTTGAGGTATTCACTGCCTTCGTTTTCCAGCGGCGTGCCGTTCAGCAAGCCGTCGATGACGTGCAACTGCAAGGCATGCACACAGTCACCGCCAAAGCCCTTCCAGTCACGTGCTTCGAGCAGACAGCTCGTCTCGCTCTCGCCGAACCGGCGCTTGTAGACCGCGCCGTTTCCAAGCAGTGACAAGCTACCCTCGGTACCTTCCACCAATGCCTCGCCAAACGTGGTTCGGGTGTCCGTCGCACAGTGATCGAGATGGCGATTGCCATCGAACAGCGCGCGACCGCCACCCGCGAAGTCGAAAAGGATGTAACCCGCATCTTCACCGGTAATGACCGGATTCAGCCGACGAAGATCGGCATAGACCGCCTGAATCTCGCCGAGCAGGAAACGGAAGGTGTCGATCCAGTGCACAGCTGTCTCGTGCACCAGCAGACGTGGCATCGAGCGAAAGTAGGGTTGTCGGGAAAGGTAGGCGTCAGGCCCTTGTCCGTCGCCCGTCCGCAGGCGAAAGGTCGCCTGCTGTACATCACCGATTCCGCCTTCCCGCAGAGTCTCGGCAATGGTGCGATACCAAGGCTGGAAACGAAAATTCTCGTGCACCACCAGGCGGACGCCCGCGTGACTGGCCAGCTGGATGGCGTGACGCGCGTCCTCGGCCGTACGGCAGAAGGGCTTCTGGCAGATGATCAACCTGACGCCGCCCTCGATGGCGGCCCTGATCGCGTCGAGGTGCGTGAATGGCGGGGTGATGATGTCGAGCACATCGGGGCGAGTCTCTGCCAGCAACTCGCCGATGTTCTCGAACGCCGGAAGCCCCGTTTCCGAGGCCTTGTCGCGTTCGAGATCGGCCGATCCAACCAGTTCGACGGCACCGATACGGCGCCAGCCATCATGGTGGAAGCGCGAAAAGTAGCCGGCGCCAAGACAGGCCACACGCACCGGCGCTTGCAGCGGCCGCCCGGCAAGCGAGGACGGCTCGGTCATCGTTATCACTCGCAACCCCGGGGCTCGCTCGAAGAAGACAATACGAATCAGCGAAGAGGGTTCTCCGCAGCGCATGCAATAATGTATGCATTAAATAATGCGCAGTCAATGCCTGCGAAAGAGACGGGGTTTGGACTTGCCTGGCGAGCGGATACGGCCGACGATGTCGCGCCACGCAAGGCAGAGCGAACGCGAACGCATGGAGACAGCACAGCAGAACGCACATCGACTGGCATGGCGTTGCCACTGTGGCGAGGTCACCGGCACTCTGACCCGGCGAGCCTCGGAGCGCGCGTTCCGGGCTATCTGTCATTGCCTGACTGTCAGGCAGTATGTATCCCGGTGTCATCGCGGCCTTGCTCGGGCGTGCGCTTCGTGGCGAGACTCGTCATTCAGCGTTCTTCGACGCCGCAGGCGAACCGATAACCACTCCTCGCGTCCTGTCGCTCGAGGAGCGCTCGAAGCTTGCGCCCTACTGCCGTTGATCGCAGTTCAGTGATTCCAACGGACATTCGCTTGCGCTGCATGAGCCGCTTCGAGCAGCTGTACCAGCGGCATTGCTCGCGTCGCGATCGAGACCGGTGGCGCGTCGTCATCGTCAGCCGAGCGCGTCATGTCCTGCTCGTCCGCCTCGGCCGCGGCCTCGTCGCTCGACCCGCTGCTCACCTCGTCCAGCGACTGTCGCAACTGTTCGAGCGCGCCGGCGATATCCTCGGCCATCAGCGCACCCGGGACGTTGCCACTCTGCCCCATCATCTTCAACAATGATGTTGCTGCTGAGCCAAACATGGTGATGTCCGCATAGGCTTCGGACGTGAATGTAACGAGCACTTGTTCCTCTCCCGGCAACTTGGTCTGGGTGGCCACTACACTTCGTTGCTACCGGCGCGTCAACGTATTACCAACGTGCTTGTCAAAAAATCACGTTGACGCACCACAAACGACCGAGCGTACCCGTTGGCTGACTTTAGCACGCATGTTTTCAGCGCCGCCGCGCTAGGCAGCCTTGGCGCGACGCTCTGTACGAAGTTGCTCGCGCTACCGCCAGTCGACGGCGTCGCGCTGACGCTGGCAGGTATCGCGGGTGGCGTTCTCCCCGACGTCGACCTGAAGGTCTCCCTGCCATCGCGAATCCTGTTCGCCTTGCTTGGCAGTATCGTCGCCCTCGCCTGGTTGTTCGCCCATGTCGACACGCTGACGGTGCTCGAACTATGGTTCGCTGCCATCGGCGTGTTCCTGCTTGTTCGCTTCCCGATACGCTGGCTGTTCCATGCGATAACCGTCCATCGCGGGGCCTTGCACTCCATCGCGGCCGCGTGCATGGCAACGACGGTGACGGCCGCTGGCGCCTCGCACGTGCTCGACATAGACCCGGCAATGAGCTGGATGCTCGCGGCCTTCATCGCCTGCGGCTATGTGCTGCATCTGATACTCGACGAACTCTACAGTGTCGACATCAGCGGCATGAGCATGAAGCGCTCCTTCGGCAGCGCTCTCAAGCTCGTCGACAGGCATCGTCCGACGGGAAGCATCGGCGTCATTGTCGTTGCGGTGATCGCCTTCGCACTGGCGCCGGACATCGATCCCGTGATCCAGCTCTGGCGCGGTGCAGCGCCAAGCTGGCAGGACAGCATCATTCCCACATGGCTCTTCGCGACTCGTTACTGAGCCGCTAGGGAAGCTGCTCAGGACTGTACCTTGAGCTGCTTGAGCGTCTCGTAGGTAATGCCACCTCGATCGAGATCCTTCTCGGTCTGGAAGCGCTCCACGGCACGCATGGTGGTCTGGCCGACCAGACCATCGATCGGGCCGGGGTCGAACCCTTCGCGCTTCAGTGCCCGTTGCAAGGAGGAAATGATGCCAGGCGTCATGTTCGCCTGACAAAGCACCTTGCGCCACTCGAGCCTGGATGGTTCGACCTGGACCTGGCTGGTGACCGTGCGGGTACGCGCCGGGATCTCGATGCGTCGCTCGGTGGCAGGCTTGAGCAGGCGTTGCACCTTGATGCTCTCGTAGCGCGCCGGCACCTCGACAACGTTTGCCGATGCCGGTTTGGCCAGAATCTGACGAGCAATGGACTCTGTCTCGGCCGGTCGCTCGACAAGACAGACTTCATGGCCGTTCCAGGTTGCCTCGCTATCCGCATCCTCGCCGGTAGCCAGCCAGAAGAAGCCTGCATCAGCGATCTTGACGCGGGTTTCGACGGTCTTGTACTCGGCCGGAACCTCGATGCGCTTCTCCGAGGCCGGTGTGACCAGTCGCTCTACCTTGACGTTCCGATACTCGGCCGGGACACGGATGGTCTTGGTTGTCGCGGGCCTGTCGAGCACCGTCTTCGACAAGGTCTCGTAGCGTGCCGGAACCTCGACCAGACACATGACGTCGCCGGTCGTATTGGCAACCTGCTCGATGATGCCGCAGTCGGTCTTCCAGACACTGCGCGACGGTTCTACCAGGACAGATTCGGTTTCTGTCCGATAGACAGCGGGAACATCGACGACCTGGCTGGACGCTTCCTTGACCAGTACCCTTTCGTCTACCGTCTCATAGACGGCGTCGGTGACTTCGATCGACTGCGTGGCTTCCTTGACCAGGACGCGTTGCTCGGCACTCCGGTATTCCGCGTCGGTGAAGTATTCACGGAAACACATGCCGACTTCGACAGCGCCAAGGTCGACGCCGGAACGTTCGATGCCTTCGAGTGCGCCCGGGCTTGCCGGCAGAAATTCTGCGGCCGAAGGACCGGTCTTGCCGACCCAGTGCGTTTCCGCCGGCCGAAGCTCGACTTCCTCAAGCTCCTCCTCGAAGACGCCCTGCGCCGGATCGATGGCCTCGCTCGCCTCCTTGACGACGATACTGCGCTCCACCGTCTCGTATTCGGCAGGAATCGTCTCGATACGCTCAGATGCCTCCTGAACGACGACTTCCTCCGAGCGGGTCGTGAACCTGGCTGGCGTGATCACCTTGGCGAAACAGTCGCCTGGCCTGGCGTCGGGCAGAATCTGTGTATTGTCGACTTCCTGCGCCGCGACGGATCCGGCAACCAGAATGACGAGCGAGGCGAGGACGAACGGAACTGAGGACTTGTGCACGAGATGCGACTCCGTTGGACGACGGTACGAAACCGTCTCGACAATAACGTTATTCTCCGACCGAACGCGCTGTTTTTCAACGCGAAACGTAACATTCACCACCCGTATCAGCCATTGCGTGCCGCAGAAGCTGCCACTGCCGCCGGAATATCGTCACGCCATACTGACCTGACCGCAATTCACGTCAGCTGGATGACACGACGAGAACGGTCGCCAGCCAGAGTTCAAGTGTCCTGCTTCGACCCGTTTCTCTGCGGCAATCGGGCCAGCAGGCTGCTGGTATCCCAACGACCCCCACCCATCGACTGCACTTCCGCATAGAACTGGTCGACCAGTGCAGTGACAGGAAGACTGGCGCCGTTGCTTTTCGCCTCGTCGATGACGATGCCAAGATCCTTGCGCATCCAGTCGACCGCAAATCCGTGCTCGAACTCACGCTCGAGCATGGTCTCGAAGCGATTCTCCATTTGCCATGACTGCGCCGCACCTTTCGATATCACATCGATGACCGCTCGACCGTCGAGGCCAGCGCGTTCCGCAAAGTGCAAGCCTTCCGACAAGCCTTGGACCAGCCCGGCGATGCAGATCTGGTTGACCATCTTTGTCAATTGCCCGGCACCGCTTGCTCCCAACAGACGCACCGACTTCCCGTAGTGCTGCATGAACGGCTCGGCCCGTGCAAAGGGGTCTGCATCGCCGCCCACCATGATGGTCAGCGCGCCGTTTTCGGCTCCTGCCTGCCCGCCGGAAACCGGTGCGTCCAGGAAGTCGAATCCGCTTGCGGCGGCTTGCGCATGCAGTTCCCGAGCAAGCGCAGCTGACGCGGTGGTGTGATCGACGAAGACCGTACCTGTCGACATGACACCGAACGCCCCGCTCTCGCCGAGGGTTACCGAGCGAACATCATCGTCGTTACCGACACACGCGAACACGACGTCGGCCCCTGTCGCCGCCTCGGCGGGTGTCGCGTGAGCGCTCCCCTTGTACATCGCAACCCACTGTTCGGCGCGCGCCGACGTGCGGTTGTAGACACGGACATCAAGGCCTGCCTTCGCCAGGTAGCCTGCCATCGGATAGCCCATGACACCGAGGCCGATGAATGCAACGTTCGTCATGCTTGTGCGCGCGTGAAGTGAGCCGCCGATGGTATCACCCGGCAAACCGTCAGCGGCCCGACGTGTCGATGAGTGAGGCGAGTCGCTCGATACCCGGTGCGATACGCTCCTGGTCGATCGACGAGAAGCCGAGTCGGCAGTAGTGGGTCGGCCCGCGCGGGTCGGCGAAGTAGTCATCACCGGCATTGATGATGATGCCGTTCTCGGCGGCACAGCGCTCGAGTTCGCGAGCCTTGACCTTCTCCGGCAGGCGTACCCAGAACGACGAACCGCCGAAGGTCGGCGTCAGGGCAGACAAGGGTGCATGAGCCTTCAGTGCCTGGTCCATGATCTGCCAGCGTCGCTTGAAGGTCTGCATCAGCCGCAGCAACGCCGAGTCATGATGGCCGAGCGCCAGGAAATGAGCGATGGTCCGCTGATTGTTCGTCGGCGGATGGCGATACATGAGGCGTCGCAAGGCGCGCGCCTGTCTTATGAAACCTCGCGGCGCTACCAGGAAGCCGACGCGTAGCCCGGGGGCAAGCGTCTTCGACAGGCTCCCGACATAGATCACCCGGTTTTCGGCATCGAGACTCTTCAGGGCCGGGGTGGGCTTGTCGACGAAGTTAAGTTCGCTTTCGTAGTCGTCCTCGACGATCGTCACATCACTCCTGACAGCCCGCTCGAGGAGTTCACGCCGGGCCGCGAGAGGCATGGTCGTCGTCGTCGGGCACTGGTGACTGGGCGTGACATACATCAGGCGACAGTCCTCCAGTCTGTCATCGGTGATGACGCCCTTGTCGCCGACGGGAAAATTCACCTGCTCGCCCGCGAAGATCGCGAAGATGTTTCGCGCGTCCGCATAGCAGGGGTCCTCCATTCCTACCTTCGAATTCCGGTCGAGCAGCAACTGAGCCACGAGATAGAGCGCATTCTGAGCGCCGGTGGTGATCAGGATCTCGTCCCGTTCGACCCACACGCCACGGCGCGGCAGCACCCGCGTGTGAATCTGCTCGATCAACAGCTCGTCATCATGGTCCACACGATCACGGGACCAGCGCTCGATGGCATCCACCCGAAGCGACAGTCGACTCGCCTCGCGCCAGTCGTTGACCGGAAACAGGGCGGGGTCGACCTGCCCGTAGATGAACGGGTACTCGTAACGCTGCCAATCCAGTGGCCGGGTGATATTGCGCTGGCTCAGCAGATCCAGAACCGTCGCCGGGCCTTTTTCGTTCGCGTCCAGCGCGGCGGATTCCTCACCCGTGGACGGACGGCTGCCGGTAGAGCGGCCGGCCAGCTCGACACAACCCCCGAGCATCTCGCGGTTGACGAAATAACCGCGGCGCTCACGTGACAGCAGATAGTTTTCATCGACCAGATGCTGATAGGCAAGAACCACGGTATTGCGAGCAACACCCAGTTCGCGAGCCAGTTCGCGCGAACTCGGCAAGGCCTCTTCGGGAGGTACGCGTCCATCAAGAATGGCCTTGACCAAGCCCTGCCGCAATTGCGACTGCAAGCTCTGACCGGTGTTGGCATCGAACTGAATCAAGCGACTCCACATCGGTCTGTCCCGCGATTTTCCGGCCTCAGTCATCCTCATGCCCGGAAGGGGCCAGATTCTTCGCCGTGCCCGACCGATCATCGGTTCGGGCGGCGCGTCCGGCGCGCGGCCGTTCGGGAAAATCGATCGTTACATCGAGTCTCTGCTCGGGTTTCAACACCTGCCTGGACAGAATCGGCGGAAATACCCCACTGACCCGTCGCTTCAGCACCGGCAGCCGATCCGTATCCGGCTGCGTATCCGCTTGCGAACCGCCATCCGGTATAGCCGCCCGCTTGCGTTCAAAAAGCTTCCGGCGCCCGACGCGTTCGCGCTGGCGCTGCTTCCTGTGACGCTCCTCGAGTTTGCCGACTTCCGCCTCGAGCGCATCGATACGACGTCGCTGCTGCTTGGCCAGAGCGACCAAGGCCGAATCGTCCTCGAGCGACGACCTTGCGTTGTCGTGACGGGATGCGGTCAACCGAAGCGTATCGATCTGGCGACGAAATCTGCTTGTCAGCAGCAGATGCCAAGTGCAGACGCCGATGCCGATGCCGAGCACAGTCGCCACCAGCAGGCAGATCAGCAGCAGGGATGTAGGGGTCACGAGTTCGGCAGGTGTGGCAGCGATTCAGGAAGCGGGATCGTCAACACGGACTCTGACACGATGCGTACCTGACGGCAAACCACGCCCGCTGCCGATGTCGAGGCTGACACGGTTTCGCTCAATCCCGCGAGAATCGAGGTTATCGAGCATGGCCACGCCACGCTGCGTAGCCACTGAGCGGTCGCGTGCCGCCCGATTGAACTCGTTCCCTTCGATGACGAATTCAATCGTGATGTCCGGATACAGGAACATGATGCCGTAAAGGCTGTCGAGCCACTCGAGCGTCGCGGCAGACAAAGCGGCCTCACCGGCATCGAAGCGCACGGACGACGCCGAGACGACGACGTTCGAAATCTCGTCACGACGAATTCTCGCCGCCGGCGTATCGACAGGTTCGGCTACGCCTGCCTCAGGCTCGGATCGAACTTCCACCATCGGCGAGGGCTGCATTCTCTCCCGGGACTCTGCCTGAGCTGCTGTCAGCGGCTCGTTGGTCAGCGGCTCGGCCGGAGCAGCGGCGCGAGCAGCGGGCGGCAGCTCCGGAAGCGACTCGGTCTCCGGCAGCGTCTGTGGCTCGGGTAGCGGCTCCGACAGCGGTTCGGGCCACGGCTCGGACACTTGAAGCTCGGGCGCAGGTTCCACCTGCTGTTCCAGGTGCTGTTCTGACGCGAACTCTGGCTGCGGTGCTGGCGCGGGAGCGAGTTCCAGCGGCAGCGACTTGCTTTGCGCGACGGGACTGACATCGATGTCGGCCAGGCGAATCGGGACGAACAGACGGTCGCTGTTACGCAGCGCCCAGAACAGGAGAAAAATCCACAATACAACACACGTCACAAGCATAGGCCGTGCGATACCCCGGTACTCCTGCCTGTCGGTCGAATCCAGCAACGTTCAAGGTCCCCACTGAACCGGGAGGTAACCACAGCTTCGGCAATTCAGCTGCCCGGCACGAAGCGGACTACCGATTTCACGACAACTGCACAAAGTCTGAAGCTCGAGGCGCGGCAACACAAGTTTCGACGTCTGTTTTCGCGAGTTCGCCACGGACGGGCGCACGACGATGCAGGAAAGTACCGGCTCCGCGGTTCTGCCGCTGTCACCAAGGGTTTCACGATGCCGGTTTCGCATTCGAGACTTTACTTGATATTGCCACTCGCCAGCGTGCTCACGAGCGCCTGTAGCTGGGTTGACTCCACGGGTCGCCAGGCCGGCGATACCGTTTCGGACAGCGCGTTACTGGCCAACGGCATTCCCGTGCCGACAGATGAGGACATGCCGGCGACGCTCTCCGAGGCGATTCCGGTCATCCTCGTCGAACAACGGCCACGTGAAACCCTGCTCGGCGGCGGCGACAGTCGCGTTCGCGGTTGGCAGTGGCTTGCCGTAGAGGATGAAACGGCCGTCGACAGCTGTCGACAGTTGAGCGGCTTCGACGTCGCCGTGGCCGAGACGACGCTCGCCAATGCCTGCACCGCCGATGAATGCGGCTTGTCATATGAGGAGTTCTATCGCGAGGGCTCGACCGCCTTCCACCTGACACTGCCCGCCTTGCGAGCACCGCTCGCCGCACGCTACAGACTGACGGCCAGTGATGTACTCGGCAACCCGATCGAGCGCGATCAGCTGGTCTGCGGTCTGGCGGTCAACGAAGCCCCGACCGCACGCGATGACCGTTATTCGGTCAGGCTCGATGAAACGCTGTCGATCAAGGGTGGCAGCAGCAACGACTTGCTCGCCAACGATGACGACGACGATCATGTTCGCAACGCGCCGCTCATGATCGACGTCAATGTCATCCGTGCGCCACGACACGCCATCGCCTTCGAGCTCGACGCCGACGGCGGATTCCGTTACACCCCCGACCCGGCCATCGTGCTCGGCGATACAGGCCAGCTGGCCGACAGCTTCGCCTACACGCTCGACGACGGCACGCATACCGCTGTCGGCCAGGTCGTGGTGCTCATCACCGACGAGAACAATGCACCGATGCTCGTCGCCGACCTGCCGGCCATCAGCCTGGTCTTCGATGCGGACGACACACAATTCCTGCGATTCGATCTCGCCCCGTACTTCAACGACGAGGACGGAGATGCGCTCGAATTCACTGCAGCGTCCGGCTCGCTGCCACCGAGCGGCAATCTCTATCTCGAGGAAAGTGGCGTGTTGCTCGGCATCGTCGATGCCGATGATGCCGGTCAGTGGTTTGTCGAGGTGGCCGTATCCGACGGTCAGGAGACAAGACAGGCAACCGTTGATCTGTCGATCTCGGTACGGCCGTCGATCAACCAGTCACCGGTCGCGCGAGACATCGCCAATCGGCGTGTGACCGGCAACTTCGGCTTCGACGTTACCGAGTACTTTGACGATCCGGACCGTGACCCGCTGCGCTACACCGCCAGCGGCTTGCCGAACGGTGTCTCGATCAGCGAAGACGGCTTCATCTCGGGGCAAGCGAGCTCACGCAACGAGGGCAACTGGTTCGTGGTAGTCACGGCGGAAGACACCGGCGGAGCTGCGATCAGCGACGGCTTTCGACTGAACATCAGGGATTGAGGCCATCGAGGCTCGAGGCTGCGCAGATCAAGGGATACCGTGCACTGACGGACACCGACGACTGACATGCCACGTCAGTCGATCGATCTCGCCCTCAAGAGACTCATTACCTCCTCATGCAGGGCCTGCGATCCTGCGGCCACGACCCGCCCACCTCCGGCAGGGTCACTACCGGACCACGTGGTCACGACACCGCCGGCCTCGCGTATGAGTGGCACGAGGGCCTGAATGTCCCAAGGCGCCAGATCGGCCTCGACAACCACATCGACATGCCCGGCGGCGAGTTGTGCGTAGGCGTAGCAATCACCGCCATAGCGCACCAGACGCGCCTGCCGGGCAACACGATCGAATGCCTCTCGCTCGCGGCCGGCAACGAACATCTCGGTACTCGTACAACTCAGCGTTGCCGCGGCCAAAGCCACGCCCGTTCGCGTGGCCAGCCGCCGTTCCGATCCACCGACGAACCAGCAGGACTTGCCCGGTCGGCCGACGTAGCGCTCGCCCAGCACCGGCTGATCAAGCAGTCCGAGCGGTATCTGCCCGCCCACGTTCAACGCGATCAACGTTCCCCAGAGCGGGATGCCCGACATGAACGCACGTGTGCCGTCGATGGGATCGACCACCCAGTGCGCGATCTCGCTTGCGACGTGCGGCGTATCGGGTGACGAAGACTCCTCGCCGACGAAACCGATCTCTGGATGTGCGCGCGCCAGACAATCACGCAAGCAGGCCTCGGTCTCACGATCGGCATTGGTGACCGGATCAAACGCGGCAACATCGCTCCCGTCCAGACGGTTTCCCGATGCCTTGTTGTCGATCGACAACGGTGCACGAAACGCATGCAGTGTGATGTCACGCGCCGCGTCGGCTGCACGGTGCATCGACTCGAGCAAGGGCTCGAGACGTGCGGCATCCCATCCGGACGGCATGCCTGCAGTCGGCATGCCGGTGTCCCTGCCTGATTTCATGCCAGATTCCATGCCATATTTCATAAAAAGCCACCGTTTCCGGCGGTTCGCTCCGCCTCGCGGCAGTGTAAGGGCTGCAGCTTTCGGCCTGGCTACCTATACTCGCCAGTCGAGCGCTCTGGTGCGCTCTGCCGATTTCCACAACTGGCCCGCGATGCCCTCTGATGAATTCGTCAACCCTGCCGCCCGGGGGCCCTCTGCTCCTGGCCCCCGTGGTCGCCCACCGCGGCGCATCCGGAGACGCCCCTGAAAACACGCTTGGCGCGATTCGACTGGCGGCCGATCAGGGTGCTCGCTGCATCGAGATCGATGTCTCGATCAGTCGCGACGACGTGCCGTTCGTTCATCATGACGCCACGCTCGAGCGGTGCACCAACGGGGCCGGTCGACTCTGCGATCACGACGCAGCGGAACTCGATCGTCTGCAAGCCGACAAGGGCCACTCCGACTGGCAAGGAGAATCGCTGCCACGGCTGAGTGCCGTGGTCGAGCTCTGTCGCCAGTTGAACCTCGGCCTGAATCTCGAGATCAAGCCGGCTGCCGGTCTGGAGCAACGCACGGCTCGTGCGATCTGCACGCAACTCTCGGCCACCTGGCCTGAGGAACTTCCCTTCGTCTTCTCGAGCTTTTCAACGGCCGCGCTCGATACTGCACGCGAGTGCTGGTCCGATGCCGCGCGCGCGCTGTTGGTCGGGCGGGTGCCCGCCGACTGGAAAGAGCGTTTGTCGAGGCACGCGTGTCGTAACCTGCATTGTGCCGGCGGTCAGCTGACCGCCGAGGATGCCGGCGAGATTGTCGCGGCGTCGGTCGGACTCTACTGCTACACCGTCAACGATCCGGTACGCGCCAGGGAATTGCTCGCCTGCGGAGTGCACGGTGTCTTCACCGATCACCCCGGGCGTCTGCTGGCAGCGCTGCCTGCCTGAACGGGATTCCGGGTAATCGACCGGGCTCACGGCTGACCACCGCCCGCAACAGGCTGGGCCAGATCCGTGACCAGCAGCAACCGTGAGTGAAGGACGGGAACGACAAGCCGATGGCATTTTCCTGTGACTCGATCAACGGGCGGGTGATCGCCGGCGGGACGACGCTGTCAGCCTCGCCCACCAGGTGCCATTGTCTGATCGAGGGGTCCAGCGGCGGCTCGTTCGCCGGATTCAGGGAACCGCGCAGCGCGAGATAACCGTGGTGGCGCGTCCAGGCATCCGGATCGAGGTTTCCGGCCAGGGTGACGACGTCGACCGTAGCCGGCAGACGGGCCGCCAGCAGCATGGCCAGCGTGCCGCCACCGCTGTGCCCGAAAAGGCGTAGTTGCGTTGCTCCACTCTGCGCCGCCAGTCGCCGAATGGCCAGCGCCATGCTGGCGACGACCGATTCCGAATAGCGCTCTGAAGTCCACAGCTTCATACCGCAGCCGCTGTCGAGCGCGGTTCCGTTGTAGCACGGTCGCCCGACATACACGGCAGGCGCTTCGTCACGACCCATCAAGCTCAGCATCAGCGGTTGCCGGGGGGTCGGATCGGGCGTGATGATGACCTTCCACTTCCACGGTGAGCCGTCGCCTTCGAGATACACATGCAAGGGGATGTCTGCAGGCGGAAGCGTGGCGTCCCGATCACGCGAGACGTCTGGATCACGGGAAAGCGGCGTACCGCTGCCCTGGTATCGCTCGTTGCTGAATACCGTCAGCCGGAAGCCGTTCGCGGTGACGGTGCTGCGGTCGAAACCCCGACCGACAGCGTCGAGCCGCGCGGTCGGATTCGCGCAGCCGGCGAGCAGCAGAAGCAGGGCAACGACGAGCAACGATATGCCCACTCTGCGGCCGCACGGTACATGACAGAAACGCGGCATGACGGCGGCAGGCAAACCCGGCAACAGCGACTGGAAGGCGGCATCAGCTCGGCAGATGCCGAGCGGAAGCGGAGTGGCGTCCCCTAGGGGACTCGAACCCCTGTTACCGCCGTGAAAGGGCGGTGTCCTAGGCCACTAGACGAAGGGGACGTGGCAGTGCTCGTCGGTTATGACCCAACGCCTTCGAGCGCGGAAGTATACCCGAAAGATTTCACGTGCGCGCAATCACTCGCAAGGTCTGTCACGCCGCCGTCAGGCCGCCGTCGGGTCATCTTCGGTCGGGTCGTTCACGGGGATGCCGTAGACATGATTCCGGCCGCGCAGCCGTGACTCGGCAAGCGCGCGCTCGGCCCGTTCGATGAGTGGCTCGGTCGAGTCGGGTTCGCTGGCTTCAGTCACGCCGGCACTCATGGTCAAGACGAACTGCACGTTATCCCGGGTCACGCATCGATCGACCTCGCTGCGCAGCCGCACAGCCAGTGCCATGGCTCCTGCCATCGCGGTATCACCCAGCACGATGACAAAGGTGTCTTCGCGTATTCGATAGATCAGGTCGCTGCGCCGGAGTCGCGCCGACAGGGTCTGCGCAACCGCGTGCCAGGCTTGCACACCAATCTCGCTGCCATGATGCTCCGACAGAGATTCCAGATGATCTACCGTGATGCACAACATCGATACCGGGCGGCCACAGCGGCGGGCAAGATTGAGCTCACGAGGTAACTGCATGTCGAGAGCTCGCCGATTGCCAAGCCCGGTAGCCGGATCGCTCATCGTGAGCATGATCGTCGCGTAGTGTTCCAGCGCGTTGTCGAGGGGATAGATCAGGCTTTCCACGAAGCGCTCCGCATCGCGCTCCTCGCGCCCGGAGAACGGTCGCCCGCGCATCAGGATGACTTCACCGAGACTGCGCTCACCGAGCTTCAGCTGAAACGATTGACAGTATTGCCGGCTCAACCCCAGGTGGACATCACGACCGCGCCCATCAGCGTGATAGAGCACGCCATCAAAACGCAGGAAGGACTGTCCCTCGGTCAGCACGCACTCGAACAGCAGGTCGATGTCGAGCTTCCGGTGTAACAGGGCATGAAACTCGAGCTGTCTGAGCTGCACATCCAATCGCTGTTGCCTTACCCGAGTCAACGAGGTGACGACAGACGGCTCGAGAGTTGTGACAGTCATGAGTAGCACTCGCTGCGACGAAACTGCGGACTGATCCGACGTGTGCCGATTCTCGCGAATACCGCTCGACGGATGCCGTCAACACTGCAATCGACGGACCATCGGAAGCATGCGATACCTGCGCTCACGCGTCATCCGCTTCCACTAGCGGCACAGCGACCCTGAGTCGGCGGGACTCGGTCCGGATTCTCGTCACCCGTCGTCTCCCGGCGTCGAGAATGCGACCCGAGTCAGATTCCGGCTGCAATGTTCATCCAGATGACGACACCGAGTGCCAGCAAGGTGACTCCGAACAATGACCAGGGCAGCGTGTTGTTGCCAGGCGTTTCGTCATCAGAGCCTTTCCGCCATTCCTCGCGCAAGCGCCCGGACATGTCCTCTTCCGTACGCCGCTCCTCGAGCACGGCAACCTGCACCTGACGCTCATCCTGCTCATTGCGTGCAGTCAAGAATCGCGCCCAGCCCGGCGTTCCATCGAGATCGAGCAATTCCTCGGGGACAAGCTCGGGTACCTGCGTGACAGGTTCCCACAATTCCCCGTCACGACTCACCCGGTCCGTGTTCCTGACCCGGCCAAGCAACAGGAAGCGCCCGACCTCTTCGGCTGAAAACGGTCCAAGCACACGTGCGCCCTTCTGCACGTACCACTGAGGCTCGTCGCTCACTTCCACATCCTGCCCCCTGTTCCCGCGTCCTATTTCTGCGTCCATTCGGACAAGCGCGTCTTCAACCGTCCCAGGGCCTGGCCGTGTATCTGGCAGACACGCGATTCGCTGACACCGAGAATGTCGCCGATTTCCCGCAGGTTCAGGTCTTCGTCGTAGTAGAGCGACATGACGAGGCTCTCGCGCTCCGGCAGGTGCTTGATGCATTCGGCAAGTGCCGCGCGAAACGACTGATACTCGACCTGCTCGCCCGGTGTCGCTTCGCCGCTCTGCGGCAGAGTCAGGGTTTCTCCGGTATGTTCGTCCGGCTGATCGAAACTGAATATGTGAGCCGCCGAACTCTCGGTGAGTATCGTGTGATATGCCCTGAGATCAACGCCGAGCTTGTCCGCTACGGCTCTTGGCTTGGCCTCGCGACCGTGAGTCTGCTCGATCTCACGAAGCACTTCGGCTGCTTCGCGCGACTTCCTGTGGACAGAGCGGGGCGTCCAGTCGGATCGTCGGATCTCGTCGAGCATGGCGCCACGCACCCGAATGCCGGCATAAGTCTCGAAACTCGCGCCCTGTGAAGGGTCGTAGTGCCGTGCAGCCTCGAGCAGTCCGATCATGCCGGCCTGGATCAGATCCTCCGCCTGAACGCTCGGCGGCAGGCGGTTCATCAGATGGAAGGCAATTCGCTTGACCAGGTTTGCATTGGCGGCAACCAACCCATCCGGGTCCACCGTCTCCACCTCGTTGTACATCGCATGTGCGTTCATGGTGACGTTCTCAGCGTTGATTCGCGGCGGAGCGAACGAGTCGTTCGACAAAGAATTCAATGTGCCCGCGGGGCTCGGCAGGACGCGGCCAGCGAGCGACCCGCGCGCCAAGCTTGCGAAACGCAAGGGCAGCCGGCGAGCGCGGGAAAGCCTCACTGACCGGGCAACGTCGGCGCACGGCCTCGGCAAGTTGCGGGTCGTGAGGAATCGATCCACAGAAGTCGAGCAGGACATCGACGTGCCGTTCGACTTGGCGGCACAGGGCGCTGTAAAGATCCAGTCCGTGACGTGCTGATTCCGTCTTGTTCGCGACGACACGGAATCGACTGACCCTGCATCGTTCGTGCAGGACGCGGATGGTCGAACAGGCATCCTGCAGCGTCGTCGGCTCATCGCAGACCACGATGATCACTTCTCGCGCCGCCTGGGAGAACGCCAACGCGCTGTCGGGCAACCCGGACGCCAGATCGACGAGCAGGGTATCCGCCGGCGTGTGCAGGTCACTGAACAAGCCGATCAGGCCGGCGTGCTCGAGCCTTGACAGTGATGCCATCTCGAGCACGCCGGTTGCCCCTGGCACGACGGTGACACCCAGCGGCCCCTTCATCAGGACTTCGTCGAGTCGTCGCTCACCGACCATCACATGCGAAAGATTGTGGATCGGCTCGAGATCAAGCAGGCGGTCAACGTTGCCGAGCGCCAGATCACCATCGAGCAGCAGGACCTCGGAACCAGACGCACCGAGCACGGCAGCGAGGTTGACGGCGACATTCGACTTGCCGGTGCCACCCTTGCCACCGGCGATGGCGATGGTTTGCACCGGGGCCAGATTCGGCAGTGGCTGATCCAGTAGCGGGACCACTGGAAGCTCGTGCGCGACACTACTCCCGACGAGCGCATCGCTCACGTCCGTCGATCCTTGACAAGGGACTTTCTCGACTCCAAAACTCTTGCTCCTGCACGGCAATCGGCGTGCTTGGCGGCTTGCTGGAAGGCAAGGCCGATCAGCCCGATGTATGAACCGTGACGGAGCAAATCTCGAACCACGAGACGGCATGCACAGGCATTCGCAGACCACTCTCGCGGGGCAGTCTTCCGAATTGGGAAACACGCCGCAGTTCGCTTGTGATGGGCCTAACAGACACTGCCGCCGGCAGCGACGATGCGTTGCCGGGGCTTACCGGAAATGACGTCCGTATGTGCCTGCGATCAGTATTCGACGAACGAGTGACGAAGCCTTGTCATCAGTCGTTCGCGGGCAACGCGGACCGTGAGGGTGGAAAGCTCACTGAACGCATATCGCTCGATCAGGACACCTCTTCCGGCCGCTGGATGCCGTATTTCCGCATCTTCTCGACCAAGGTGGTACGACGGATGTGCAGCCGGTTGGCGGCATGCGCCACCACGCCGGAACACTCGTCCAGCGCCTGTTCGATAAGCGCCACCTCGATGTCGGTCAGGTGCTGCTTCAGATCGATGCCGTCTCGCGGCAATCTCGGTCGGTCGTTCAGTACCATCGCCGGCATACCGGCACTCATCGGCAACGGCGCCGCCGGACCCGCGTCGCTGGTCACGGCCGCCTCGTCGCCACGGGCTCGACCATGGGGGGCCATCTTCGGTGGCAGATCGCCCGCATCGACGACACCATAGGGGTGCAGGATCGTCATGCGTTCCATCAGGTTGGCCAGTTCGCGAACATTCCCGGGCCACTCGTAATTGCACAAGGCCATCATCGCAGCGGGCGTGAGCCGCACCGACGACTTCTTCTCGTGCTCCAGACGGGTGATGAGCTCGTTCACGAGCAGCGGCAGATCCTCGGCGCGGCTTGCCAACGGCGGCATCTCGATCGGAAAGACGTTGAGGCGGTAGTAGAGGTCCTCACGGAAGGTACCGTCTTCGATCAGTTGCTCGAGATGGCGGTGCGTTGCCGCCACGATGCGAACGTCGGTCTTGATGCTCTTGTTGCTGCCGACGCGTTCGAACGATCGTTCCTGAATGACCCGCAACAGCTTCACCTGCATGGTCAATGGCATGTCGCCGATTTCGTCCAGGAAGATCGTGCCACCTTCCGCCAGCTCGAATCGACCCTGGCGAGGGCCGACCGCGCCGGTGAAGGCGCCTTTCTCGTGGCCGAAGAGTTCGCTCTCGAGCAACTCGCTCGGGATAGCGCCACAGTTGATCGGCACGAAGGGCTTGCTGCGCCGGTTGGAATAGTAGTGAATGTTCCGGGCAACCACTTCCTTGCCGGTTCCCGACTCGCCCAAAATGAGCACCGTCGCCTCGGTTGGCGATACCTGGTCGATCATCTTCCGGACACGCACCACCGAGCGGCTGTTACCGACCAGACTGCGGAACAACTCCGGATTCTGGGTCGACTCCTTCGAAGGCTCGGTGTTTGCCGTACCGCGAACTTCGGCCTTGTGCAGCAGGTCGGAAAGCTCCGCATAGCGGATTTCGGCCTTGAGTACACCGATGAAGGTACTTTCAACTTCCTTCTGGGATATCCCGGCTGGCTGACCGCCAAGCAACAGGATCAACGGCGGACAGCTGTCATTGCTCGCCCGAAGTTTGGCCGCCCACTCGACGATGCCATGAAAATTCGCTACCAGTATCGTCTGGTAGCTGTCGAGATCGGGAAGGCTCTCCAGTATCGACGGGGAACTCAGCACCCTTGGTTCGTGATCGATGAACTCGAGCTGATGCGAAAGTCGCTGCGCGCTGTCGGCGTCCTGATCGAGAATCAGGATCTTGCGCGCTTTTTTGCGTGTACTCATCGATTGACAGTCTCCGCCCGGTGGGCGCGTATCGTTATGTCTCGCCGGGTGAGCATAGAAGACGGCCGGCAGAAGACAAAGAATTGACGAGGATAGCGAACCTTCGAGGCGAACCGAGAAGTAGTTCTCATCTCGCTTGAAAGCTTAAACCGGATTCAGGTCGATATTCGATGCCTTCATGACCGCCCTGCAATGCGCACCACGCCCGCACGAAGCGGACCCTGGCCCCCACTCCCGATGTGGTCGGGACACTTTTCGTGACCCGACCGTCTGTAACACCTCGCACACGCTACACTTGTGCAACCAAGCGCCGATCCACCGTCTGTCCGGCGAAGATCGGGCTGATCGATCGAATAACAAGAAGCATCCCGCGTACCGCTCGACCGGTACCGAGGATTACGAGAGGACAGAACGCCATGGTTCCACCCGAGCGTGCTCCGACGGCTACCGTCACCGACCTGGCAACCGCTCGTCGCGGCAGAACGCGTGCGTCGGTGGCAAATCCGCCCCGAACAAAGCCCGCTAACCGACGCTTCGATACCGAGAAAGTCGAACGTCTCAAGGCGGAGATCGCGGCGGGCCGTTACGAAATCGACGCGACCAGTGTCGCTGACCGATTCATAGAACACGAACGCAATCAGTAGAGAAGTCAGACGTCAGAAGTCAGAAGTCAGAAGTCAGAAGTCAGAAGTCAGAAGTCAGAAGTCAGAAGTCAGAAGTCAGGAGGTAGACGTCAGACGATCAATGGTCGGTACAATCGATAGCAAGACATCGCAGGCGGAGAGCGGGAATCATGAGGAGCTGGCGTGCGTGGCTTTCCTGGCCCATCGTGGCGTGGATGTGCTGGATCTTTCTCGGCTCGCTACCCTACAAGTTCAGCGGCCATCCCGACACGCAGCATATCTTCGGCACTATCGGCGACTGGATCGGTACCTTCCTCGGCACAGCCATCGGCGATCTGTTCCGCGATTTCGGAGCCATCGCGGTCGGCAGCTTCGAGCTGATCACGTCACTCGTCCTGCTGTTGCCGGCGGTGTTGTGGATCATTGCCAGAATGAAGGGCACGCCGTTCGGCAGCACGCGTCGCCGCTGGCACATCGCCGGCGGCCTGATGGCGTCAGCGGTCATGGCCGGCGCTGTCTTCTTCCATCTGTTCTCGCCTCTGGGCATCGAGGTATTGCATCAGGGTCAGAGTGACGGCGGAAGCCTGTTCTACGCGGCAGCATCGATACTCGTGCTCGGCATCGTGCTGGCACTGATCAACGCGGGCTCACTTTCGGAACACTGAGTCGCGGGGCCGACAAGCGGGTCCGGAAAAACGGACCTGAATGCCATGAACAGAGAAAAGGGCCGGAAGATCAACGTGATCAACCGGCCCTCCGGGGACTTCAGCTCAGCGGCGACTTCGACAGCCACAGCGCCTCGATGCCTCGCCTCCTCAAGGGCGCGTCATCTGCCCCGGCGCGGCAAGATCAGTGGCTTTCGGCCACGACTGTGTCCCGCTCCCTACTACGCATTGGCCTTACTTTCATTGGCCTCGCTATCAATAGCCGTGCTTTCGATGGCTGCTTGCGCTTGCCCGACCGGGATCGTTCGCGGCTTCATCGCTTCGGGAATTTCCTTCACCAGAGCGACTTTCAGTAGCCCGTTGTCCATCTGCGCGCTGACCACTTCGACGTGATCGGCTAGATTGAACTTGCGTTCGAACGAGCGGGTCGCGATACCACGGTGCAGGTACCGGGAATCTTTCGTCTGCTCTTCGCGGCGCCCACGTACCGTGAGCACGCCCTTTTCGACCTGGACGTCGATCTCACTGTCCTGGAAGCCCGCTACCGCGAGGGTTATCGCATAACGATTTTCGCCGACGAGCTCGATGTCGTAAGGAGGGTAGCCTGCCGCCTGCCGGTCAGCGCTCAAGGCAGCATCGAGCAGGGAGCCAAAGCGGTCGAAACCGACCGTGTTCGCGTAAAGGGGTGTCAAATCGATTTTCATCTCAAAATTCTCCAATAGAAGCAATTTACGGTACGAGCGTGGACTCTCGAGGAGACATCCTGCTCACCAATATCGTGCGGTCGATGGGTCGTATTTCAAGCTTTCCGGGCAGTGGTCAATCAACGTGATATCGACGGGCTCAGGAGGGACGTGAACGCCCTGCCCGGTAGTCTCGCCAAGCCGTGATCAGCATGCTCGTGTCGTCCTCGGCGGGCACCCAGCCAAGCTCACGTTGCGCCTTGCTGCAATCAAGCACACAGGTCTCGTCGGCAATCAGATACTGCTCCGGGTCCATCAGCGGCATGCCGACACGATCGAGCAGCGCAAGCGTCGCCTTGACCGCGAAAGCGGGTGTCGGCACCAGCAGGGACTTGCTGTCAGCTTCTTTGATGAGCGAGCTCAGCAGCTCATTGACGGTGGGCGGATTGGCAGAGCCAAGGTTGTAGTTCTCGCGAGGGAAGTCATGCTCGACCGCAGCAAGGCAGGCGTCGGCGCAGTCCGAGACCGATATGAACTGATAGTAGTTGCGGCCGTTGCCGATAGTCGGCACGGGAAGATTGCGCTCGATCAACTTGAAGAGCTTCTCGAGTATCCCGAGGCGCCCGTGCCCGATGATCAACCGCGGTCTGAACAAGGTGATATCGAAGCCCTTTTGCCGGTACTTGTCGACCAGCAGCTCAGTCTGGAATTTCGCCTCGCCATACGGGCCGATGGGCTTGCGCGGATGCTCTTCCGTACGCGGGTGAATCTCGGTGTGCCCATACACCATGTCCGTGGTGTAGTAGATCATGCGACGCAAACCGTTTCGCTGCATCCATTCGAGAACATTCTCGGTACCGACGTACAGCGCCTGCCAGAAATAGTCTTCGCGCTCGGCCCTCGGCAGGATGGGGACCAATAGTCGTGCGGCGAAGTGATAGACGATGTCGCCTTCACCCACCGTGACCGGCGCGAACGTCGCAGGTTCGCGCACGTCCATGGCGACGTACTCGACCCCAGGCAAGTCGTAGTTGCCGAATGCCAGGCTCTGCTTTTCATCGCAGACCAGTACCTGCTCGCCCCTGGCCACGAGCTTCCTGACCAGTACGGTTCCAAGGAAACCGTCTCCGCCGAAGATGATGTGCTTCATGCCGGGATCCAGATCAGCCACTGCGCGCCACCAGCGCGACGCCCGCGCAGATGAGAAGGACACCCAGTACTCGCCACGGCGTCACCGCCTCGCCAAGCGCGAAGTGGCCCCAGAGTGTGATGAGCACGAACGACAATCCGAGGAAGGGATACGCGAAGCTGATCTCGACGCGCGAAAGCACCACAAGGTGTGAGCCCATGCTCACGACCATGGTCAATAGTCCGAAGAACACCCAGGGACTGAAGACGATCGAAAAGACGTTTGACAGCATCGCGGACACGGTGGGCTCGAAAGGCGCCACCAGCGTCATGCCCCTCTTCAGCATGATCTGCGAGGCGAAGTTGGTCAGTACCGTGAACAGGATAAGCGGTATGAATTGAGTCACAGTGACAGTCGCTTGAAGAGGCGTTCGGGAATGCAACGGACGATCATCATGATCGGACGCCAGAACCACGGCGAGTAACGTACGTCGACGGCACGATCGCGAGCGCGGACCATGTCCGCCGCGACGCGATCGGCACTCGCCCAGAGAAGCGCCGGTTTCTTCTCGATCGCCGCAGTCATCGAAGTATCGATGAAGCCAGGCTTGATGGTCACGACAACGATGCCCCGTTTCGACAGCCGATTTCTGAGACCCTGGGCAAAGAGCGACAACGCACCCTTGGCGGAACCGTACACATAATTGCTGCCACGGCCACGATCACCCGCGACCGAACCGACAACAACAATACAACCTCGTTCCTGTGACTCGAGCCGGTTGGCAATCCGGGTCAACAATGAGGCGACGCTCGAGAAGTTGGTATGCAGCGCCGCAGCCGCCTTGTTCCAGTCCCGCTCGCAGGCTGCCTGATCGGGAAGCACTCCTTGAAAGAGCCAGTATCCATCGGCATTGCCACAACGTGCAAGCAGCGCATCATGGGCATCTGTATCGTCAAGATCGGCGACATGCATCGTCACGGCCGCACCGCGAGCGACGAGGTCGGCCTCCACCCTGGCCAGCTTGTCGGGGTCACGAGCAACCAGCACCAGAGCCTCATCGGATGCCGCAAGTCGTCTGACGACAGCCTGCGCCAGGGACGATGTCGCGCCAAGGATCACTGAACGATGTTCAGCCACTGACGCGTCTCCAGAAATCCGACGAGCATCGCGGATCGACATGTCGGGAAAATTCGTCGTGGTCGGGGAAACTCAGACGAAAGGTATCGCGGGTCATCAATCGATCCTTTGCAGGGTAGACGGCGCCGCCAGCCGCCATGACGTGTTGGTCGAGCTCCCGGATGAGGGCTTCGGTCTGAGCACCTCGATCGGCAAAGTCGAGAGCCAGACACACGCCGGGTCGTGGAAACGACAGTAGCCCCGGGGATTCGAGATCGCCGAAGGTCTTCAGCACCGCAAGAAACGAGCCTGCACCGGAGCGCACGATCCTACCCAGAATCAACTCGAACACGGCTTCACATTCGGGCGGCAGAACGAACTGGTACTGGTGAAACCCGCGGCGCCCGTAAATCCGGTTCCAGTGTTCAATGGCGTCAAGTGGATAGAAATAGCCCTGATAGTGACAACGCTGAACCTGTCCCGAGCGCCGCATCTGACGCGCCCGGTAGGCCAGGTTGAACGCCCGGATCGTGTAGCGGTTGAGAAGCCGCGATGGCAGCGAGAAGGGCACGGACAAGCGGTGCCCGAAAGGCGCAGGCTCGAGCGTTCCTGCCTCCTCGACATGATTCGCTGCGAATAACACGCCACGGCCGAACCGCTTTCCCGAGGCAGCACAGTCGAGCCAGGCAACAGAGTAGCGGTGACTCTCGCGATACGCTGCACTCAGCGCGACGAACTCGGCTATTCCCTGAAAAGGCTCGGTGCGGACATCCAGCCGGTCGGATGCTACCGGCAACAGGCGGAGTGTCACGTCGGCGATGAATCCGGTCAGACCCAGACCACCGATCGTCGCGCAATACAAGTCAGGATTGCCATCCGGTGAGCAGACGAGTCGCTCGCCACTCGAACGAAGCAAGGTCAGGCGCTCCACATGCCGACCGATGGTCCCGTCGACGTGCTGATTCTTGCCGTGAACGTCATTGGCAACGGCGCCACCGAGCGTGACGACCGCGGTACCCGGACTGACCGGCAGAAACCAGCCCGCCGGTACGATGATTCGCAAGAGCTCGCCAAGCGTGACACCGGGTTCGGCACACAGCAGGCCGTGTGTCCGATCAAAGCTGATCAGGCGATCGAGCGCACGGGTGTCGATCAGCTCGCCTTCGCTGTTGAGGCAGGAATCGCCATAGCTCCTGCCACGGCCGAACGCGAGCGAGGTGCTGCCGCGTAGCGGAGGATCGGCCCGATAGTCAAGACCCGCAGACGCTATCCAGGCCGGGGTACGCACGGCCTGGGGCGGTGCATCGACAAATCCCCAGCTTCGATAGCGCCGAGCGGAGAAACTCACAAAAACATGGCCAACGCCAACACGCTGCCAAGCACACTGACCGTGATCAGACTGGCGCGATCCTCGAAGGCAAACACGATCGGATCTTCGTTCATCCGGCCGCGGTGCGTCGCCAGCCAGATATGTCCGATCCAGTACATCAAGACCGGACACACGAACCAGAGCAGCTGCGGCGTATCGTATGCCCGCAATACCTTTTCGCTGTTGATGTAGAGAACGAAGATCAGGACGGAGAGATAGCCGGTGACCACGCCCGTCATCGTCAGTAGCTCCCGGTCAGCCACCGAGTAGTCGCGTCCGATCACCTGATGACGCCCCGTACGTTCGAGATTGACAAGTTCAGCGACCCGCTTTGCCAGTGCCAGACTCATGAACAGGAACATCGCGAAGGCCAGCAACCAGAAAGACCACTCAGCGCCGATCACCAGCGTGCCGGCGACGACACGCAGGGTATAGAGCATCGACAAGGCGATGACATCGATGATGGCCACGCGCTTCAGGAAAAATGAATAGCACAGCGTCAACCCCAGGTAGGCCAGCATCGAGAGTTGGAACAGGGGCGGCAGAAAGCTTGCGAGCAACAGCGCGGCAAGGCCGAGCACCAGGACCGCCAGAACCCCGTGAGTGATCGGCACCCGCCCGCTGGCTAACGCCCGGACATGCTTGGCCTGGCTGCGCCTGTCTGCCGGGAGATCGAGCAGGTCATTGATGATGTAGGTTGCCGACGCCAGCAGGCCCATGACGAGAATGCCGAGCAGGACCGCCGCCAGTGCACGCGGATCGTCGAAATGGTGTTCAAGAAGGTAAGGGACGCCGAGCAGCGCGTTCTTCAGCCATTGATGCACACGCATCATGCCGAGGTAGTCACCGAGACCCGGCTTCTGCGTCGAGAACAGCCGGGCGAATCGCACGGAAGTATCCCCGCCGACTCCGGAGGGAGCCGATACCGCAAGCGCCTGACGTGCGGCGGGCCAGACTTTCAGATCGTTGCGATCATTGCCGATGTAATCGAAGCCGTTCTGGCCGAACCGCTCGACCAGCCAGTCGCGCTTGTTGTCACCGGTCAGATTGAGCTCGGCATCCGAGCCCTGGACCTCATCAAAGAGCTTGCAGCGCTCAGCGACAACCTCGGCGAGCGACTGGTGACTGCCGGTGACCAGCACCGTCTTTCGAACCTTCCGCTCATCCGCGATGAAATCAACCACTTCATCGTTGAAGGGCAGGGCAATATCGCCAATATCGACCCGAGAGGCGATCTCGGCTTTCAGATGTGCCTTGCCGGACATCAGCCAGAAAGGCGCGCGCAGGGCATCCAGCGGACGCTTCCTGACGAGAGTCAGAAAACTCTCGCAGAAAAGGTCGGTCTTGAGCAGTGTTCCATCAAGGTCGACGCAGAGTGGCACCCGTCGATTGACGGGGTCATCCATGAACGATCCATCGCATAGCAGCATCCCTGTTGCAGAGGTCTAGCCAATCCTGCCTTTGTCTTCTCCTGACATCGGCCGCATGACGGCGACTTTCAGCGGTGTCATGCGCAAGTTGTGAACTGTATCCCGTTTTTTATAAATCATCATTTGTTCTGTCTGTTGCATCCCGGAAACAAGCCACCGCGTAAATGCTTTCCAAGCCGACAGATTAAGATCGGCGGAGGCGACAGGCCGATTCCAGACGCTCGCCGCCACGTATCCCTCAATGAGACAGGAAAGGAACATGACAGCAAGCCACACCCCCCACACGAATTGGTCAGGCCTGCCGGCGAAAAGGCCGACGCACCTGGCTGTGACAGCCGCGCTGCTGACCGCATCGGTCGTGGCAGGTACTGCAGGGCTCGTACAGGCGTCCTCACACGCCGAAGCACCCTTCGTGAAGTCGCGCCCCACGCTCGACGCCAGCGATTTCTACGTATTCTCGAGCTACGAGACAGGGCGTGAGGACTACGTCACGCTGATCGCGAACTACATCCCGCTGCAGGACGCCTATGGCGGTCCGAACTTCGCCTCGATGAACGAGAACGCGATCTACGAGATCCATATCGACAATGACGGCGATGCTGTCGAGGACCTGACCTTCCTGTTCGACTTCGACAACGGGCTGCGCAATGGCGGTGAGGGTCTTTCCTTGCAAATCGGCGACCAATCGGTACCCGTGCCGCTGAAGAACATCGGGCCGCTCGGCAATCTCGACAACCGCAACGTGCTGAACGTCAACGAGACCTACTTCGTTGGCGTCACCACGGGCGATCGGCGGAGCGAATCGCCGGTCTGGGCCACGCGCGCGGATTCCGGCACACGTATCTTCGCGAAGCCCTACGACTATGTCGGCGACAAGTCCTTCCCCGGTGGCTATGACAACTACGTACGCAGCATCACCAACTCGGGCGATCTGTATTACGACGTGAACTTCGAGCAATGCCCCGAAGGCGCGCAGGACGGTCGGGTCTTCGTCGGTCAGCGCAAGGACAGCTTCTCGATCGCACTCGCCGAGATCTTCGACCTGGTCAACATGGTACCACTGGTCGACGCGCTCCCGGACGATCCGGCGCGCAACGACCTGGCCGACAAGAACGTCACCACACTCGCTGTCGAAGTTCACAAGGACTGCGCCGTCGGGCACGGCAACGGCGTCATCGGTGCCTGGACCACGTCCAGCGAGCGTGCCAATCAGCAGCTGCAATCCGAACCCACGTATCGTCGTCCGGTGACCTACTCGGGTCAGTATCAGCAAGTCTCGCGACTCGGTTCGCCGCTGGTCAACGAGGTGGTCATCGGCCTGCCCGACAAGGACCTGTTCAACGCCAGCGAGCCGAAGGACGACGGCCAGTTCGCCACCTACGTGACCCACCCGACACTGCCGGCGCTGATCGATGCGCTGTTCCGCGAGCCGCTCGGCGCGACCGACAATATCGCCCCGTCGAACCTGCCGCGCATCGACCTGGTGACGGCATTCCTGACCGGTTTCGAGGGCGTCAACCAGATGGCCACCGTGACACCGTCAGAAATGCTTCGGCTCAATACCGGCATCCCGGCCACGGCGAAGGACGATCAGGCCAACCTCGGTGTCGCTGCCGGCGACCTGGCAGGCTTCCCGAACGGACGGCGTCCGGGTGACGACATCACCGACATCGCGCTGCGCGTGGTGATGGGAGCACTCTGCCATCCGATCGGTGTCGACCTTGACGCGAGCGGTACCGCGGGTGATGCCGGTGACAACCTCGGCCTTTGCGCGCCGGAAGATGCCCCTGTCGGCACGGCCCCACTGACTGATGGCGCACCGCAGAATGCCGGTCAGTTCGACGCGACCTTCCCCTACTTGACGACGCCAATCACCGGTTCGCCGTCGGGTAGCTGACTCCGGTCATTGACCCGGGTCGTTGATTCGAGTCGGTGATTCGGGTCGGTGATTCGGGTCGGTGATTCGGGTCATTGATTCGAGTCGGCAGGTCGTTTGAGTAGTTCGGGCCAGCAATTCGGCCCGGTCGCCGGAGCCAGCGCTCTGTTGACTGGTTCCAGCGTCAGCTAGCACGGTTGGCCTTGCGGAGAGCGATCTTCGCAAGGCACCCGCAGCCGTGTAGCGCAAGGCGCGCTTTCATTCAGGACAGCATCATGGAAATTCCTCGCCTCACGACCCCTCGATTCACGACCCTCTGTCTCGGCCTGATGCTCTTGCAGGCCTGCGATGGCGGCGGCACTTCCAGCAGCAGCATGGGGAATGCCTTTCCGATAGACGATGGTACCGACGGCACGGAGGCTCAGCCCGCGCCAATTGCCGGTGATATCGCCCACTTCGGCGTCATCTCACTGGGTGACGAGCGCGGTGAAGCAAGCGATCTGGTCGCCCGGTTTGCCGCTGTAGCTTCGCCCGTTGCTCCCGAGGCCTTTGGGGCCGCGCTGCAATCGGATCAGGTGGGCTGTCAGGTCGAACTCGACGATGGCGTGGTCGAACTGAGCGATCTCAGTGTCGTCTATGTCCCGCAACCCGATAACGTCGCGCTGGACACGATTGGTGCGGGCGATACCTTGACACTCTCGAGTGCCACCGGCAGCTGGACCGAACTGCAGCCCCGTGCGGCAGACGGCACCTATGCGCTGGCACCCGGCGCCATGCTGCCGACAGGCCCGGTTCCCGATGGGCTCACGATCGATATCAGCGGCCAGGCCTTTCCGGCTTTCACCGGCGTCGCGCTGCCACCGGTCGAAACGCTTGCCGCCGTCGACTACGAGGGCGGCGGCCGAATCGGCATCGACACTCGCTTCAGCTGGACTCCCGGCACGGTGGATAACGCTCGAATCCGCATTCTGACGGAGACAGCCGGCGGTTTCTTCCTCGATCAATCGACTCAGGTGGACTGCCTGGTGCCGGATACCGGCGAATTCACTTTCCCGGCCGACGTTCGGGCCGCCCTGGGTACCGGTTTCGATGGCGCTGCGCCGATGTTTTCGCGAGTGGCGATCAGCACCAGCCAACAGGGCGATGCACTATTGGTACTGATTCGCGAGAGCCTGTTGCCGTAGCAAGAGGTACTTCGTGGCAAGAGGTACTTCAAGGTGATGTCTACGGGCGCTGCGAGTCGGTCCGCCGCGGTGACACGGCGCCTCTGCGAAGACGTGGAGTAGCGCTCCGGGCACAAGGGCGCATTGCACGTTCGTCGAGGCGCGGGCTAACATGCTTGCCACGACAAGATGTCTTCACGACTTGTCGGCAACGCCTCGCTGGATAGACTTGCCGGCAGGGTCAACCAGACTGTTCGAGGGAACCCTGAATGATCGGAATAAAGAAACCCGTCCTGCTCGCGATAACGGCGCTGCTCACCTCAGCCCCGCTATTGGCTCAGGAAAACGGGGATACCGTCGCCGATCCAGGGCCACTTGCCACGGCGGTCGAAGCCAAGCGCTACATGATCGTTACCGCGAACCCGGAAGCCAGCAGAGCGGGCGAGCGTATCCTGCGCCGAAGCGGAACGGCAGTTGACGCGATGATCGCCGCCCAGACCGTACTCGGTCTCGTCGAGCCACAGTCTAGTGGGCTTGGCGGCGGTGCCTTCGTTGTCTACTACGACGCAGAGAAGGAGGAACTGACCACTTTCGACGCCCGCGAGAAAGCACCGGCGGCAGCCACCGAAGATCGATTCGTCGACCTGGGTTTCTTCGATGCCTGGCAGAGCGGCTTGTCGGTCGGCGTACCCGGCGTCCCCCGCCTGATGGAAGTCATGCACGAACGCTATGGCAACAAGCCACTGCGTTCGCTCCTCGTCAATGCTCGCAGACTGGCGCGGGACGGATTCTCCTTGACCGAACGTACCGCTGAGCAGGTCGCCGGATTGCTTGCGCGCAACGAATCCTGCACTGAACGACTGTTCTTCCGTGATCCGGCCGCCTTCGATTACTTTGCCGACGCCGGGACCGGTGCTGACGATTGTGCCGCCAAGCCTGCCGGTACCCTCATCAAGAACTCCTCATATGGTCGGACATTGTTTGAATTCGGTCGCGACGGCGCCGACGTCTTCTATGCCGGCAAGATTGCGGAGAACATCGCATCGGCCGTCCAGAACGATCCGAACATTCCGGGCGACATGACCGTCGACGATCTCGCGAACTACTCAGTCATCGAGCGGCCGCCGGTCTGCCTCGACTATCGCGGGCACGCCGTCTGCGGCATGGGCCCGCCCTCCTCCGGCGCGCTCGCCGTCGGGCAGATACTCGGCATCATGGAGAATTTCGGCGTTGGCAAGTCAACGGTAGATGGCGATGATCTGGGCGACAAGCTGGGTTTCGATCTGTCAGACCCCTTGGGTCTCGATACCGTGCACCTCTTCGCTCAGGCCGGCCGACTGGCGTTTGCAGATCGCGGTGCCTATGTCGGCGACAGCGATTTCGTGACGGTGCCGGTCGAGGGCATGCTCGACGAGCACTATCTGCTCGAACGCGCCATGACGATCACCGACACAGACGCCGGGCCGGCAGAGGCTGGCACGCCACCGGGCGTCTTCGACCCGTCGACACCTGACCCGTCTGCCAAGAACAGCGGCACCAGCCATATCTCGATCATCGATCGGTACGGCAATGCCCTGTCGATGACAACCACGATCGAAAGCTCCTTCGGCAACGGCGTCATGGTCAACGGCTTCCTGCTCAATAACGAACTGACCGATTTCTCGTTCAACCCGGGCGAGGCCGACGCACTCGCTGCTAACCGGGTACAGCCGAACAAGCGACCGCGCAGCTCGATGTCACCCACCATCGTCTTCAATGACAAAGGCGACGTCGAATTGGTGACGGGCTCGCCGGGCGGCTCCCGCATCATCGGCTACACCGCGCAGTCGGTCATGAATCACATCGACTTCGGTCTCGATCCACAAGAGTCGATCAACGTGCCGCACTTCATGAATCGAAACGGCCGCACAGACGTCGAGACGCCAATCCCGGGCGTCACCCTCGACTACGATGCCGAGGCACTCGCTACCGCTCTGGTCGAGCAGCGGGGCCATTCCGGACCAGAGAATCCGACCGTCGGCAACATTGCACAAACCAGCGGACTGTCGGTTATCGAAGTCACCAAAGTGCGGCGTGGCGGCAAGCTGAGAACGCGGTATGTCGGCGGTGGTGACAAGCGTCGCGACGGTACGGTTGCCGGGCGGTAGGGGCGGGCGAGGAACAATGGCCGTGAGTGAAGACGGAGCCGCTGACGACGAGCGGCAGCGCGCCATCAACGCTCGCGGCCAGTTTCATCTCGCCGACAGTTACGACGAGCTGATTGCATTCTTTCGCCAGTCGCCACTCGTGGAGTACGACGTGGCGGACTTGATGTTCGAACGCGATCGTTCGGCCGGCAGGACCGTCGACTTCGACGAGTAACTTTGAGTACAGTTTTTTGGGCCGAATGGACCGAGGACATGCACAAGCGGCATGGCCAGGCGTTCGTCAGGACACTGGCAGCGTCAGGCCAATCGCTCGTTCCGAGATCGTCTCGAACAGATGGGCTGACCCCGGCATCACGCCGAAACGCAGCACATCGCCCGGTTGCGCCTGTACGCGCTCGCGCAAGACGGCAACGATCGGGGTATCGCCGAGCGATGCGCCGATGTGTGTTTCAGAACCTGTCGGTTCGACCAGGTCGACCCGCACATCGAATCCGTCTTTTGCATCCGCTGCCAACAGACACAGATGTTCGGGGCGAACCCCGAGTTCCACGTCAAGTCCTGCGTGGAGTCCTGAGCCGGGCTCCACGGCCTCGATTCCATCAGTGCGGGACGAGTCAATTCCGGACGGTGCGGCCTCCGGCACGACAGTGATTCTCTCGTGTACCCCCTGCTCGTTTCTGAACACGGTTGCCGACGCCGTGTGCTCGAGTCGACCGCGCAGAAAGTTCATGGAGGGCGAGCCGATGAAGCTCGCGACGAAGCGGTTACACGGCTTGTCGTATAGCTCGAGCGGCGTGCCGGATTGCTCGACATGGCCGTCGCGCATCACCACGATCCGGTCCGCCATCGTCATCGCCTCGATCTGGTCGTGAGTGACGTAAACGGTCGTGGTGCCAAGCCTCCGGTGCAGCGCCCGCAACTCGGCGCGCATCTGCACCCTGAGCTTCGCATCGAGATTAGAGAGCGGTTCATCGAACAGGAATACGCGCGGATCACGCACGATCGCACGGCCCATCGCAACACGTTGGCGTTGACCGCCCGAGAGCTCTTTCGGAAAACGCGAAAGATAATCCGACAGGCCGAGTGTCGCCGCCGCTTCAGCGACACTCGAGGCAATCTCAGTCTTCGAGCGTCCGGCCAGCCGTAGCGAGAACCCCATGTTCTCGGCGATCGTCATGTGCGGATAGAGCGCATAGTTCTGGAACACCATCGCGATATCGCGATGCTTGGGCTCGACGTCGTTGATGACCTGCCCGTCGATCGAGATCGTGCCGCCGTCAATCTCCTCGAGCCCGGCGATCATTCGCAACAGTGTCGACTTGCCGCAGCCTGATGGCCCCACAAGCACGACGAACGCCCCGTCGGGGACATCAATGGACACGCCGTGGATCGTCTCGGTACGCCCGTAGGACTTGCGTACATCGTCGATGAAAATCGTTCCCATGGAGGTTTTCGCGAATCGTCGTCTGTGGTTCAGGTCACATGACCGGAGTGTGCCGCACGAGCGCTTGTCTGCTGACCTGTCAGACCACCTGCAGGCCCATCTGCCAGGCCGCCCCACTGGTCGCCTGCCTGGCCGCCTGCCTGGCCGCCCCCTTGGCCACTCGCCTGGCCACCTGATGGCCGCACTGACTCGATCGCGCCAAGCAGGCTCAGGCCCGTGTGATAGGCCGGGTCGAGATCGGGCGTGGCTGGTACATGATCGATCGGACCCTGATCATCCAGCGTCTGGTATGCAACAGCTACAGTTTCATCCGGCAGTCGATAGTGGGCGAAGAAAGCCGCGTCGGCGCGTCGCCAGACATCGAGCAGGGACGACCTTCCCGTGGCTGCATGGGCAAGGGCGGCTGCACGAATCGTCTCCGGCAGGCACCACCACGGTCGAAACTTGCTTGTCGGCTGCCCACCCGGAACCGCAACCTCGAGTCTGAGTCCGGGTGTCTTGAACCCTGCATCGAAGTGGCATACAACCAGATCCGCGAGCGTGTCTGCCAACGCGCGAGTCATGTGATCTCGACGTGCCTCGAATGCAAACCCCGCAAACTCGATCGCGTGGCCGACATTGCAAGTCGAGCCTCCCGGTGCGCCGGCCAGCAGTCCACTGGTTGCATCGACGTGGTGCATCAGAACATGGTCGACGAAGCGAGCCGAGAACGTGTCGTGCGCTGCACAGTTCGAGCGGTGTAGCAAGGCGGCCGCACCGAGAAGAATCATCCGTGGGCCGTAGTCCTCATCCTCGGCGGCCAGCGCTCGCATATCAATGTTACCGCTCTCGTCACGCAGGAACCGACCCTGCTCGATCGCCGCCACGATGTCCTTCAGTACGACAAGATGACTGGCAAGTGCTGCCGGGCGGTAGCGTGCGGCTGCTGCGATCCGGCCTTTCACGACGAACACGTCGGAGTAGGTTCGGATTTCCGGCTCCCGGGCTTGCTCCTGGGCTTGCTCTCGGGCTCGCACCCGACCTTGCTCCCGGGCCCGCACCCCGCCCTTTCCATGCGACGCCGTTGCCAGAGGGGTGCCGTCCCTGTCATAGCAGAACGCGGCGTGCCCTTCGGCGGGCACAAGCGACTCCAGCGCGTCGTACAAGGCAATGGCAGCCGCGTCCAGCCGCTCGGCAAGTTGCGGATCCACGTGTTCGAAGAATGCCGCATGGGTCACGAGTGCCTCGAGGGCGCGTCCCTGGATCCAGGGATAAGTGAAACCGGGTCCGCGGAGGCCGTCGGCATCGCCGTAGTCGCGACGCTTGATCGCGTCGAACTTGGTATCGACGAATGCACCGGTCCGACCGCGCGCGAGCCTATCCAGCATCCAGACAAGAGTCGCGCGATTCTCGTCGATGTAGTGATCGACACGCGACGCAAGGAATGCCCTGCCGCTGTTCACTCCTTCAGGCCCGTCGCGGCGATGCCCTCGACAAAATTCTTGCGCAGCACCACGAACAGGGCGACTGACGGTATCAGAACCAGCGCAGAGGCTGCACTTAACCGCCCCAGATCGACGGTATAGCCCGTCTGAAACAAGGCAAGTCCGACCTCGATGGTGTACGCATCCTTGGAAGTCGCGACAATCAGCGGCCAGGCGAAGGCCGTCCATGCCTGGAAGAAGGCCAGCACGGCGAGTGCTCCCAATGCACCGCGCAACAGCGGCAGCACGATGCGGAAGAAGATCCACAGCTCACCGGCGCCATCGATACGCGCGGCCTCGAGCAACTCGTCGGGAATCGAGTGAATGACATTCTGGCGGATCAGGAAGATGCCGAAACTCATGACCAGGTAGCCGACCAGCAAGCCCGCCGTCGAATTCAGCAGGCCGAGCTTCTGGACCTGGAAATACAGCGGAATCATGTACACCTCGAACGGCACGATGGCCGTTGCCAGAATGATGACGAACACAACGCTGAGCGTGCGGTATCGGAACTTGCCGAGGATGTAGCCTGCGATGGACGATGTTGCGACGATCGCGATCGTCGACAGCACAGCGAACAGCAGGCTGTTGGCGATCCAGCGCAGCAGGGGCGTATCGCCGAGCACGGCACAGAAGTTCGCGAGGGTCGGCGCGTCGGGCACGACGGTCGGTGGCCAGGCCAGCATCTCGGCGGGCGTCTTTAACGCGTTGGCCACGAGCAGCACCAGCGGCATGATCATCGCGAGGCTGAAGATGGCGAGCAACCCGTCGATGGCAAGGTTGCTCAGTCGAGTGCGAAAACGCCCGCGCATCGGCATGCGCGGTGCCGCACCCGTCGCGTCAACGATCGAACTTCCGTGCATTGCCTCGTTCTCGTGTCTTGCGCTGTTCTCTTGCCTTGCCACAGTCATGAGCGACGTCTCTCACGCAACAGCGAGAACTGAATGAGCGTCAGGATGAGGACGATGCAGAGCAGCACCACTGCTTCGGATGCGGCGTAGCCGACGCGGTAATTTCTGAAGGCGTTCTCGAGCATGTCTAGCACCAGCACTCTGACTTGCCGCCCTGGAGCTCCCTGCGAGTCGGAGGCCAGCACGAAGGCCTGTGCATAGACGTTGAAACCGGAGACCAGGGTCACGACCGAGACGTACAGCGTGATCGGCTTGAGCATCGGCACCGACAGGAAGCGGAAGCGCTGCAGACCACTGGCACCGTCGAGCTCGGCGGCCTCGTACAGCGACTTCGGGAGGTTCTTGAAGCCGACCAGATAGATCAGCACAGCGTAGCCAAGCGCCTGCCAGCTGCACAACACGATGATGCAGACGATCGACCAGACCGGGTCGAACAACCAGGCACGCGGCGCGATGCCGACGTTCGCAAGCAAAGCGTTCAATGGCCCGAGCTTGGCGTCGAAGATCCACTTCCAGGCCATCGCCGCCGGCACCAGCGAGACGACGTGCGGAATGAAGATCGCGGTTTCCCAGACACCGGCGAAGCGTGAACGGGTGCGATGGTGAATGAGTCCGGCGATCGCGAGCGAGAGCGGAATCGTGATCGCGAGTACGCCAAAGGCGATGATCGCGGTATTGGTGAGAGCGGTCAGGAAGAGGTCGTCACCCAACAGCTCGCGAAAGTTGTCGAGACCGATGAACGGCTTGTTCTTCGAGATGATGTCCCAGCGATGCAAGCTCAGACGCAGGATTTCCGCGATGGGCATCACGCGCACCCAGGCGTAGATCGCCAGCACCGGCAGCAGGGCGGCGATGGCAAACAGGAATCGTCTACGCTTGATCAAGGCTTTCGTTGTACACGGTTGCGATAGCCACCGGGGTACACGCCCCGGTGGCCGCTTGTCAAAGCTCCGGTAAGGCTACTCGGCGAGCAGCCCTTCCCGATCGAGAATCTTGTTCACGTCAGCTTCGAGCCCCGCGAGCGTCTCATCGATGCCGGAATCGTTACCGGCCAGGTCTGCATTCGCGAAAGCATCGGTCAAGGTGGCGGCAACCCGGGTCAGGATCTCCTCGATCGGACCGATCGCCGGCAAGGTGAAGAACTCGTAGCCCTCGGGGTAGTCGACAAAGGCGCCGAGCGCCGGGGTCACGTCGAGTACGCTCGAATAGTCTACGTCACCGCGATTGGGCAGCCAGCCGACGTTGTCGAGCATCCAGACAAGGTGTTCAGCCTCATTGCTGGCCAGTGCGTAGTCCCAGGCGGCCCGCGCGACATCACCCTCTGCACTCAAGAACAGGTTGGCCGGCAACGCGATCGATCCGACCGGCAGCGGTGCGGTGGCATACTCGAGATCAGGCGCCTTGGCGGCGATGTCGCCGATGACCCAAGACTCACGGATGAACATCGCGGTCTGCCCGCGCTCGAAGGCTTCCGCATCGGCCGGCATCTCGACTGTGACATTCTTCTTGACGTGAACATTGTCGAGGTACTGTGCGAACGCTGCGCGCCCCGCATCGTTGTCGATCGTCGCGCGCCACTGACCATCGCCGGCTTCCTCCATCAGATTGCTGCCGTACTGGAACATGTTGATCCAGAATTTCTCGGCAATGCCCTGGCCTCCGCCTGACAGGCGAAGACTCCAGCCCGACACCGTCGGATTGCCGTCGGCGTCACGTTGAGTGAGCTTGTCGGCATACTCCGTGAATTCGGCCATGGTCTCTGGCGGCCCGTCGAGCCCGGCCTCTTCGAACATCGCAGTGTTGTAGAACAGTGCACCCTGGCCACGAAACAATGGCACACCGTACAGGGTGTCGCCGAAGGAGGCTGCGTCAACGAAGAACTCGCCATAGTTGCCCGAGTCCTCTACCGCGGCAACAACATCTTCCGGCGCCGGCGTCAGCAGATCGTTCTCCAGGTAACGACTCGCGGTCGACTTCGGCAGTTCGACCACGACAGCGCCGGCGGAACCCGAACTCAAGCCGAGGGCCACGCGCTTTTCATGCTCCCGTAGCGGAATCGCCTCCACCACGATGTCGAGGTCGGGATACTTGTCACTCAATCCCTCGGCAACCCGTTCATAAAATGGAGCGAGTTCGGGATAGCCGCTCCAGACCTTGAGTTCCTCGGCGTTCACCGTGCTCGCGCCAAGCGCGAGTACGCCGGCAACACCCACGGCAAGGCGGCTGACTGGTGAGGCGAGGCGGGAGGCGTCGGGCGACGCGTCGGTGAAATTACGCACGGACTGTACAAGCGAACGGTAGCGGATCATGCTCATTCTCCGATGGTGTGGACAAAAGGGGGTATCGCTGACGAACGTCGGGCAAGCCGCTCGACGCCCGCGAGCAGGCGGGCGACCGAATCCGGGGCGAAGCTGGCGGGCAGGCCATAGAAGCGATGGGCCTCGTCGATCTCGTAACCACCGTGGGCAAACTCCTCTGCCGGCGGAATGTACCCAGGCACGTCGTCTGCATAGCCCGCGACGATCGTGACCAGGGGGCCATCCAGCCTCCAGCGAACCTCTTCCGCCGTGGCTGCGAAGATCTCTCCGGGGAACGTCGCAATCGCGAGATCGCCCCAGAGCAACAGCGTGATACGACAGGCGAGCGGTGCCGGGCTTGCGTCATCGGGCGTCGAGGCTGATCGCTCGGCCCACTCGATCCAGATGGACAGCAGCGTGCGCTCCACCGCCGTGGCGCGATCCAGCTTTGATTGCCAGTCGACCGCCAGCTCCCTGAACGAGCGGCTCTCGCGTCGGCAGAAATCAAGTTCGATCTCTTCAGCGTAGACGGCGATCTTGTCGCTTGCCGACAGCGCCAGGGGCGTCGCCAACGCCGCCTCGGCAACCGCGCGACCGATGCGCCGGGCTTCGGCAAAGCTTCTCGACGACTGTGCAGCAAGGTTCAGTGAATCGATAGCCGCGTGCCCCGAGTTCACATCACCGGCAGCCCCGGTGAGATGAAAGGCGATGGCGCCCGGCAGTGCCGACTCGAGCTGTTCACGCACAAAGTGAGGATAGTCTGCCGTGTATCGGCGGTTGTCAGCACTGAGCACCACCGGGTGACAGGCATGACTGATGAGAATCGCCACGGTCTGCTCGTCGGCCTCGGAGACAAAGCGCACGACCGGCAGGTTCGTGTCGACTGTCCCGTCGGCATGACGGCGGTTTCGCGCAACGTCGGGCTCCGTCCCGTTGCCGATTGTGAGACGGCAGGGGCGGACATTCGCCAGGGCACGCTCGATGGCCGTATTGCAGCCTGCCTCTAGCGATGCGATGAACCGATGACACACGCTGCCGCCGAGCCGATTCGGCATGGCGCCGGGTGCGCCATGAGTGTGCGTGGCAGTGACGACCAAGTTCTCGTCCCGCAACGGCGCGCGCTGGCGAATACGCATTGTCGTTGTAGCATCCAGTCCGAGCACGTCGCAAACGACGAGAGCGGTGTCCCCGACAACCAGCGCGCGCACGGTCAGCGCGTCATGACACCCGATTGCCGGCATCGTGCGGGCGGCGAAGCCTGCCATCGCCAATCCTGACGCAGGTGTGATGTCCACACTGGCGGCGCCGACGTGCATCAGGCGGTGTACATCCGCTCGCCCGCCAGCCAGCATCCGCGAATGTCGAGTCCCACGCGTCCCGGTTCGTGCATGAACAACACAAGATCGGCACTCGTACCCGGTGCGACCAAGCCACGCCCACCGGCGAATCGCCCGGCGTTCAATGTGGCCATCGCCACCGCGTCACCGAGCGACAGACTCGTCTGATTGACCGTGTTGGCGATGCCGACGTGTAGCGGCAGCGCGGCACCAGCGAGATAGGGCGTACCCGCGAGCGACAGACGCCCGTTGGCCGCCAGCTCGACCGATCCACCCACACTCTGTTCGTGGCGTCCGGGTGCGAGCCCACCGAGTGCGACCGTATCGGACACCAACACGCGTCGGGAGGGTCCCTTCGCGCGCGCCATGCTTTGCAGCGTCGCAGCCGGCAAGTGGTGGCCGTCGGCGATGAAGGTCGCGGTCAGACGATCGTCACCCAGCTGACTCCAGAGGAAGTTGGGGTGCCGTGGCAATACAGCTGCGGCTCCGTTACCGAGGTGTGTCGAGAGCACGGCACCGGCGTCGACCGCGGCCGCGATGGCCTCGTGTTCCGCATGTGTGTGACCGATCGCGACATGAATGCCGCGATCGACGAGTGCGCTGATGAAGGTCGATGTGTTCTCCCAGTGCGGCGATAGCGTCACCATACCGACGAGACCAGCCGACGCCGTCTGCCATCGATCCACCTCGTCGAGGTCCGGCGCACGAACGTGTGGTATCGGGTGCGCGCCACGGGGCCCATCCTCTGGCGAGATGAAAGGGCCCTCGACATGCACGAACGGAATCATGTGTTGTAGACGTGCCGAAGAACGACGCACCGCGGCAATCGCTGACAAGCGCGAGACGAGTGCCTCCTCGGAGGCAGTGATCAATGTCGGCAGGAACGTGGTGACACCGAGTTCGAGCAGCCTGTCGGCGAGCGCTTCGAGCGACCCGGCGTCGATCGTGTCGTCGTTGAAATCGACGCCCCCGTAACCGTTGATCTGCAGATCGACAAAGCCTGCCGAAAGCCAGGGCAGTCCCTCGACATCGACGACCGCGTGTTGTTCTTCGCCGAACGCAGTGCCGACAGCCCCTTGTTTGAACTCGAGATCATGATCGATGCGCGCGATGTGTCCTGCCTCGATCGCAACGCGGAACGGCTTGCCGCTCGACGGGTCCCGACCCGTCACCGTCTCCAATGTCAGATTACTCCGGCTCAAAGCGCGCGCACCCTATCGCGAAAGCGCTCGAGAAAACGTGCGTTGGCTTCATCGCCGCCGGGTGCGTTGCCGCTGCGCCAGACCGGTGGTTCGACACCGTGTTCGACCAGCATCGCGACCGTGCGGATCACCAGGCAGTTCAACGCAAAGGCGTTGGCAAAGGTCGACACGGCCGCAATCGATTCGCCGACGCCCTCGACCTGCAGAGCCGCATCACCGATCGCGACCTTGGTGTCGATGGCGATATCGACCACATCATGCAGGTTGGCGCCACTCGGGTGGCGAGCCGGATGATCGGCCCCCGTACCGCGCGCATGGGCATGCGAATTCACGCCGATCAGGTACACACCGCGCTCGCGCGCTTCCAGCGCGGCATCGATGAGCGCGGCGTTGATACCGTAGGCATTGACCAGCAGCAGCACGTCGCCTTCACCCAATCGTGCGTCGCGTACCACGACACGGCCGTAGCCCGGCGTACGCTCCATCGCCATCGAGCGCAACGCACCGTTCGAGAGCAGTGTGCCTTCGTCGAGGATCGCCGAGACATGCATGAGCCCCCCTGCCCGAAAAAAGATTTCCTGCGCGGCGAGGTTCGAATGCCCGCCGGGTCCGAAAACATGCACCAGCCGGTCGTCGGTGATCTGCTTTGTGAGACGCGCCGCGGCACGCTCCATGGCGCCCTCCTCCTCGATCAGAATGCGCCGCATCAGCTGATGGACGGTGTCGAGATACTCGACACAAAGCGCATTGGCGTCGAGTCGTTTGGATGGCCCGTTCCCGGCATCGCTCATCGCGGATCAGACTCGCTATCGAGGTAGAGAGTGCATTGCCGATGCGTGCGCAGCACGCTAGCAGGACAGTTCGGCGTCAACGGCCCGTTCAGCGTGGCGGCTACCGCTTCGCGCTTGTTCGCCCCTGGCACCATGCAGAACATCCGCCCGGCGTCGAGCAGCCGGGGTACGGTCAGGGTGAGCGCGTGCGTCGGCACTGCATCGATCGTGACGAAGCACTTCTCGTCGACTTGCTGCTGTCGGCAAATCCGGTCGAGTTCGACCACTTTCACGGCTAGCGGATCGACAAAGTCGGCGACCGGTGGATCATTGAACGCGATATGCCCGTTGACGCCGATACCGAGACAGACCAGATCGATCGGTGCCGCCGCCAGCAAGGCGGCATAGCGACGAGCTTCGGCGGCAGCATCCTCACCGGGTTCTATCGCGTGGAATGCGCCGACCGATACGTGCTCGATGAAATGCGACACCAGCCAGTTGCCGAAGCGTCTCTCATCGCTCGGGTCCAGGCCGATGTACTCATCCATGTGGAAGACGGTCACGCGAGACCAGTCGATACCGGACATCGCAGCGAGCGCTTGCAGCGTCTCCCATTGGCTCGGTGCGCTCGCAAGTACCATACGGACCGGGCCATTCGCGAGCACCTCACGCAAGAAGCCTGCGATGTCGCTGGCTGCCGCGGCGCCGAGCGCCATGCGATGTTCGAAGCGTTTGACTTCGAGAGTCTGGCCTATCGACGATCGAGCATTTGTCATGAAAATCCTCGGGCACCACGCCAAAATCGGGTCCACTCGGCTCACCTTGTCGGGCTTCAGATCCGGGCCACCTCGTCGTGCCGCCTGATCGGGCTACCTGTCGCACCGCAGGCTGCCTTGCCGGCTGGCCCCGATACGGATTCCACTCAGGATCCCGTGCAACCGGTTGCATGTCAAGCCTGCCGAATTGTCTAGACGCTAGCGTCAGTGCGAGACAATGGCGCCATGAATCCGGCCGACCCTCGATGAATCGTCCCCTTGAACCGACCATCAGCGACGTTGCGAAGGCAGCTGACGTGTCGCGTTCGACCGTGTCACGCGTCTTCAGCCGCCCCGAACGCATCAGCGAAGCCACGATCCTGCGGGTGCGTGAAGCAGCAGAACGGCTTGGTTACAGCCCGAATCCAACCGCACGAGCGCTCAGCACCGGCCAACACAGGAACATCGCGGTATTCGTCCCCGATGTCGCGAATCCCTTCTTCCCACCACTCATCGCGGAAGTGCAGACCGAAGCCGAGGCCACCGACCGGTGCGTGTTTCTCGGCAGCTCGGGAGAGAGTGCCGAGCGCGAGGTACGTCTTGCGCGCCGCCTCGCCGCACAAGTCGAAGGCATGGTGCTCGTGTCGCCACGCATGCAGGACGAAGAGATCCTCATCCTCGCTGCTCGCTGTCCGCTGGTTCTCGTCAATCGCGACCTGGTCGGTCTGCCACGCGTCCTGATCGACAGCGCCGCCGGAACTCGCGAAGCCGTGCTGCACCTCGCGGCTCTCGGCCATGCAAGTGTGGTCTACGTCGCCGGACCTGAAGCCTCCTGGTCAAACGCCGAACGGCGTACAGCCGTCGAGCGTGCTGGCGCAGAAGCCGGCCTGAAAGTCAGGATCGTGCCAGCCGAGACTCCCACGTTCGAGGGCGGCCGCGGCGCATTGAAAGCGTTGCTTCGAGTCGGCGCTACAGCCGTGATTGCGTTCGACGATCTGGTCGCTCAAGGTATCCTCGCGGGACTCGCCGAAAGGCGCGTCGCGGTTCCCGACGCTTGCAGCGTCATCGGCTGCGACGATGTCCTCGGTGCCGCAACCTGGCCGGCCTTGACGACCGTCTCGAATCGCTCGGAGGAAGCCGGTCGCAAGGCATTTCAGCTGTTGCTGGGCCGACTCGAGCGCCGCGATTCAGTGCAAGCACGGCACGTCCTGACAACGTCTTTGGTCATTCGTCAGACAACGGCGCCAGCCGCCCGCAAGACAACCCGGACCGACGGAGGAAGAAGATGACAAGCACCATCATTCCCACCCTGCGCTATCACGACGCTGAACGGATGATCGCCTGGCTCAGCGAAGCGTTCGGCTTCACTCGACATCTTGTCGTCGAGGACGGGGCGGGAGGCATCGCGCATGCACAGCTGACCCTCGGCAACAGCATGATCATGCTCGGGTCCGTGCGAGACAACGAGTTCGGTGCTCTGCTGTCGCCGGACAGTCAAGATGGGACAGCAGACGGAGTCGGGTCAGTCACGCAAAGTGCGTACATCATCGTCGAGGATGTCGATGGCCTCTGCGACAAGGCGAAGTCAGCCGGGGCGGAAATTGTCATGGGCCCTCGGGCCGAAGACTACGGTGGGCGTGGATTTTCCTGTCGTGATCCGGAAGGGCAGCTGTGGAATTTCGGGTCTTACGATCCGTGGAGTTCGACGTAGGCGCGTCGACAGATTGATCGCGCTGACAAACAGGTCCACAGCCGTCGGATATGCGGCAACTCGGCAACGGTGATTCCGGTCCGGCCGCACGCCATTTCGGAAAGCAAGTCGGCGTCGTCGACCGCCAGAGCGACGACGGCGCATAGCTATCTCGCGTCGACACCTTGACGCGCTCCTTCTACAAACTGGACCAGCGCCGGGGTTTTCCCTTGGCACCCGCAGCAGTGCCGACCCTATCGGCACCGCCCCTCGAGGATTTGGAGACCGCCATGTCCATATTCATTCGCACGGCATCTGCCGCTGCTGTCCTGCTCACCTGCTCAGGTGCGGCATTCGCCGTTCCCTACGCTCTCCCAAGCGGCCCGGATATCGCTCAGGCGAAGTTGTCCGGACCTATCCCGGGAACATACGCCGTCGTCTGCGACAGCCGAACCGGTGTGCCGTGCGATGTCGAGCCCGGCACCTACCAGCTCCAGACCTTCGACCAGACGTGGCGCGTGTCGACTCGGAACGTTGTCGTGTCGGCCGGCGGACCGACAGATGGCGGGGCGACGCGCACGCTCGTCAGCGAGTCCTGCGTGCGCGACGACGAAGACGACGAGCCTCAACGCTGCACAGCGACCTGCCCGAGCGGCACGACGGCGACGGGCGGGTCGTGTCTCGCGCAATTACAGTTTCGCGTCGGCGACGAGCTCGAGGAACCGAGAGTCGTGCCGAGCGGGAGCCTGGCGGGCGAGACGAGTCACTCGTGCGTAGCCATGATCGACCTGCCGGGGGGACTCGACGTCATCCTGTTCAACGTGAGCGTGCATTGCGAGTGATCGCTCATCGGAGGAGCAAGTTCGCGTATACCTCGTTTTCAAGGAAGCCGTTGCCGAGCACGTCGGGGGCATCACTTGGGGATATCCCGTCTACGACCTCAATCCAAACAGAATCACCCCGGAAACCCATATCCAGCTAATCCAAGCCTGCACCCACGTTCAGGACATCCGCACGCTTGTGCGGTGAGCGTTGCGCTTCTTGTTGTAATCGCGCTGCATCCTGAATGGTTGCGTTTTTCAACATCGCTTTTCAAGGCGACATTCTTACACCTTGTCGGGAAACAACCCCGGCATCCAGCGTGAGGCCAATGTAGCGGGGAATGCCAATCGCAAGGGCTTGCGCTGCGTTTGTGCCACAACGACACCTCGCTTCAAAAGAGCGGCTGTTACCCGCCGTGCGCTGCGCTCACTCGCACCCACCAACCCGGCAACGGCTCCGCGCGGTACCTCGCCGCGATAGAGCGCGCTCTTCAGAATGATATCTGCACCGTCCGGCAAAGCGCCCAGGCGAATTTGCTCCGCCGCCCAGTTCATTATTCGGGCATGCAGTTGCTCGGGTTGTATCAGCACCTCCATGAATTTGACCTGATCAATACAGATCGTGAGGAAAAAGTGTGCAAATTCCGACAAGGCCCTTTCACTGAGATGACCCCGTCCGTCCAGATCATTGCGGCGCGGCAGATCGCAATTAGCCAGATGCGCTTTATAAACACTGTCATTGCGTGCCAGCCCCCGGGCGATCGACCAGATTCCGCCCGTATCCAGAGCGTTTCGCAGCATCGCATACGACATCAGCCGCGCAACTCGCCCGTAGCCATCGAGGAATGGGTGCATCCATGAAAGCCGGTGGTGCGCCGCTGCTGTACCTACGATGGCATCGACCTTGCCCAAACGAGCATATGCATGCTCAAACCGCACTAGAAATCGCGGCAGGGCGCCGGGGCTGACCGCGACATGGCGGCCAACCTGCACGTCACGCTGCCGCAATGCTCCGGGCGCAATATCGATGCGCTCACCGGTCTTGGCAAGCTCAACCTACAATAGACTTTTCGGGAACAACTCACAAAACCGACGGTGCATGGCGAAAATATTGTCTGCGCTGGTCGCTTGCCCCGCTACGCCTTCGCCATCATCGATCCATTGCTGCACAGAGATGTGCGCGCGTGCCTCGAGCTGGAGGTCACGTTTGATCGGGTCTTGACTGTAATCGTCATTGAGAGCCCGCTCGATATCGATGGGGTGAGTGTCATGCCCTTCAATGAGATTGCTGTAGTAGCAATTCATTGACCGCACGAGGGTAGCCAACGCACTCACTACGCCGTCGGGCAGGCTGTGGCGCAGGGCGGTGGAGCGGGCTGTCAGCTCCAGTGCCAAATCTGCCAATTCGTCACGTTGCCGGGAATCATGCTGTATCAGCATCGGCTCCATCAACGTGACCGCTTCCCCGCGATCTTGTGGCTCATTCCTGGCCGGTTCTGCGCTCTGTTCAATCTCCATCATTTGTACAAAAATATCATCAAGATAGATGACTTGCGAGCAGAAAGAGCAATGCATTTATGGCCAGATGCCTGGCCGGTTCGTCATTGGCAGCCCGACCTTGATCTCCACCTACGAAGTTCGCATTTGCAACCAGGAGGCGTAAGCGGCGCAAACGGCTCTGGCGCCTGAGAGATTGCCTTGCGCCACCGAGGCGATGCCTGTCGGACGGTCTATGTGACCGAGATCGCGGGAGAACTTTGGGTTCTCCCTGCCTTCAAGAAGAAGTCGAAAGAAAGGCATCAAGACCCCAAGCCGGATATCGACTTTGTGCGAGAACGGCTGAAACGATTGAAAGAGGAACTGATGCGATGACTGATGATGATCTTGAATTGGTGAGAGGCCGTGGAAATGCCTTTCGAGACCTTGGCGAGCCCGATGCTGATATCAAGCAAGGCAAGGCTGTTTTGGCTGCGCAGATCATCGGCGCCCTTGATGACCAGTCCCTCACTGTGCGAAAAGCCGCCGAGCTGACCGGATTTGCAGCCGTAGATCTCTCGCGCATTCGCAACGCGGAGCTTGAGCGTTTTATGCTGGACAGACTCAAGAAAATTCTGGCCGCCCTCGATGATGATATCGAAGTGACATTTCACTTCGCACCGCGCTCGACCTCCACACCCGACTCTTCACATCCGGAGTCGATGCGTAGGCACCGCACGACCTGACAATCTGACCTACCACCGCAAAACGGGTAACAGACCCGACCCTTTCGCCCTGCCCTTCAGAGGCTACCGGGGCGAGTTTCGGGTGGTGATGCAGAAAGTGGTGGAGCTACGCGGGATCGAACCGCGGACCTGTTGCATGCCATGCAACCGCTCTCCCAGCTGAGCTATAGCCCCACGAAGCGTCGAAGGATAGGATTGCGGGCATACGCTGTCAAGCTTTCTGCAACGAACAAGAGAGTCTATCGATGGGCACGGTCATGACGGTCTGCATGTTACTGGTCTCGGTGTTCGTGATCGTGTCCGCCATCGTGCCCACCACCGGGCGCTCGGGAACCCGCAAGGTCTCGCAACTGTTCGGCTCGATCGCGCTGCTTGCGGGATGCTGGAACGCCTTGTGGCACGGACTGCGCCATCTGGGCGAACACTGGGGACACGCCGCCCTCGGTTCCGGTGCGCTGATGCTGGTCATCGGCGCCTGCCTGCTTGTCCCTGGGCGGATGCCGGTAGCGATCGTCAGGGCACTGCCGCTCCTCGCCCTGGCGCTGGCGGGGTTTGCCTGGTACTACGGCTACACGATCTACCACCTCTGAGCTACCAACCGTGAGCGGCGACAAGCAACGCGGCGGGACTGCAATGTCACGTGAGAGGCTTCCATCCGACGGCGTCGAGCGCGACAAGCTGTTCGCCCGTGTGGCGAAGCTCTATCGCATGAGCAGCCAGACCGAGTCGAGCCCGCACGAGGCCGAGATCGCGTTACGCCGTTGTCAGGCGCTGATGGCACGCTTCGGAATCACGGAAGCCGATCTGCAAACGTCGGCTTTCGGTGCGACCGCGTTTCGTGCCACCGCTAATCGTGTTCCGGCCCATGTCTCACTGTTATCGAGCGCCGTGGCACTACTTCACGACTGCGTCGTCATCAGCCATCGTGAGCTCGAGTTTCGGGGCTATGCGGTTGACGCAGAAGTCGCCGGGCTGACCTTCGCGTACCTGACTGACGCCATGGAACGTTCACTGGTCAGACGCAAGCGCGATGGCAGTGTCGCGGCCGGCCGACGAGCCGGATTCGACTACCGGGTAGGTTTCGCTGCCTCTGTGCTCACGCGCTGCCGCGCCATCGACGCCGAACGCCGCGAGATGCAAGAGAGCGAATCGAGCGCCCAACGTCGTGCCCTGGTGGTGAAGAAGCTCGAGATCGTCAGGGAAGAGTGCACCCGGGGCATGAGTTCGAGACGTGCCAGCCCGATCCGGGTTCGCGCAGGCAATGCGCTCGAGGCGGGTGGCGTTGATGGCCGGAGCGTCTCGCTGAATACACAGGTAGCCGACTCGAGCGACCACCCGTCCTAGAAGCGTCGATCGACGACACTTCGACACGCACCAAATGCGACCATGCATCAACGTGATGTTACCTGTCACTGACCCCATAGGCCTGGTCGGTCATCGCCACCAGCGCATCATGGATTCCCGGACAGCCTGCAACAACCCGACCGCCGCCGTCGATCATCGCCTGTAGATCGAAGGGCTGCACGCGCCCGCCCGCTTCCTCGATCAGCAGTAGCGAGGCCAGGCAATCCCAGGCATACATGTGCGGTTCGCAGTAGCCGATGGCTCGGCCACAGGCAACCTTGGCAAGATCGAGTGCGCCCGAACCACTGCCCTGAAAAAGCCCACCGGCATCCAGCAGGGCCGTTATCAGGGAGATCGTGAGTTCTGATTCCACCCTTGCATTGTGACCTACACAAAGTGTGCCGGTGTCGAGCGAGGACACGTCGGCAGTACGAATGGGCGATCCGTTGAGAAAAGCGCCCAGCCCGCGACAGGCGGAAAAGGCCTCACCGACATTGGGATTGTGTACCTGCGCGACAACCGTTTCACCCGCGTAGACGCCTGCCAGCACCACGCACCAGTGCGGCGTGCCGTTGACGAAATTGCTGGTGCCGTCGATCGGATCGATGACCCAGGTGAAGCCGCTGGCTCCCGTGACATTGTCATGCTCTTCGCCGACGATCGCATCGTCGGGGAAAGCTCTTGCAAGCGCCTCGCGGATCTGCACTTCGACTTCGCGATCAGCCTGCGAGACCCAGTCCTGGCGTCCCTTGGACTCGATCGTCAAGGCGTCAGGATCGCGAAAGAAGGCCATGGCGCGGGTTGCCGCTGCCTCGACGATGATCGCCGCACGCGCATGCCTTTGCGCAATGTCGAGACTCACGAAGAGGCAGCGTTCGCTGCCGCGGAAGTCCCGGCAGCCGACGGCTCGCCGGTGACATAACGCAACACGTCGACAACATGCTCCGGCGTCTCGGCCCAGCCCGCTGCGGCTGCGTCGACTTCCTTCAAGGGATGCACGATATCGGCATCGTGCAAGGTGACATAGGGCTTGCCGAGTGCTGAGCAGATACCGGCGTCGAAGGCGGCATTCCACTGCTTGTATTCCTTGCCGAAGCGGATCACGGCCAGATCGCAGCGTTCGATCAGGGTGCGCGTGCGCATGCTGTTGATGCGAGAGGACTGCTGGTCACGCCAGAATCCGGCTGGCACGTCGCCGAGGATGTCACCTGCCGCATCGCTCGCGCCGTGGTTCGTCACGGCCGACGTGAACACCAGCGGCAGCTCCGCCGCCTTCGACGCGTTCATGATGCGTTCCCGCCAATCGGTGTGAATCTCACCCGATAAATAGACGATCCAGGTTCCGGCCATTTTTCCCCCTGCAAGGTTTTGCTGCTACGGTGCCGCGTATCTTGCCTGAGGCATCCTCGTCACGCATGGACTCGACCACCGAATCGACATTGTCTGTGCATCAGCACAGTGCTTGAGCCGGTCGAAGCCTATGCTTATCTGGCCGCGGCACTCGAACTCAGTCCGGGCGCATTGAGCTATTCAATCGTCGCGATCTTCATCGCATCGATTGTCCGTGGATTCGCAGGCTTCGCCCTGTCGGCACTGATCATGGCGAGCATGGCCATGGTCATTCCGCCCGTCTCGTTGATTCCGCTCTGCATCATTCTCGAGATGGTCGCCAGCGTGCTGATGTTCCGTGGCGGTTTGCGTGATGCCGACAGGCAGGTCGTCGTGGGTCTGGCCATCGGCTCGACCATCGGCGTGCCGCTGGGCCTCTACGCTACCCGCGCCTTGCCCACCGACGTCTCGCGCACGGTGGCTCTGATCCTGATTCTGGTACTGGCAGCACTCCAGCTCACCCGAAGCTCCCCCGCCTTCCTCGCCACACGACCCGGCCTGTACGCATCGGGCCTCGTCGCGGGTATCGCCACCGGTCTCGCAAGCATTGGCGGCATGGTTGTCGCGCTTTACGTGCTCGCCCGCGACGCTCCACCCAAGAGCATGCGGGCATCGCTCGTCCTGTATCTGTTCATCAGCATGTTCACGAGCAGTCTCTGGTTGGCCTCTTCCGGCATGCTCGATTCGCTCGCATTCAAGCGAGCCGCCGTTTTCGCTCCGCTCATCATCGTTGGCGTGTTGCTCGGTATCCGCCTTTTCCGCCCGTCACTGCAACCGTTCTATCGTCGTTTCTGCTTGCTGCTGCTGATCGCTCTGGCGGTGCTTGGGCTGGTTCGCCTGGCCCTGGATATTTAGTCGATTCCGCGATCTTGCTGGTACACTCAAACGTCTGGATTGAGTGAGGATATTACCGTGGGCGCAATAACCAAGACGTATGGTCTGGATGGTCTTGGCGTGCCCGAGAAGGTGGACCTGATCAATGAGCTTTGGGAGGAAGTCATTTCCAGCACGGAAGCCATACCGATCAGTGATGAGCTGGGCATGGAGCTCGAGCCTAGACTCGCGGCTTACAAGGTGAATCCGTCAAGTGCAGTTTCGCCCGAAGAATTGCGTTCGCGACTGCAAGAACGCCTCGGTTAGTGGTTGAATTTTCCGATGAAGTCGAGTGGCAGATTCGAACACTGATGGAAAATCCACTCCGGTGCGTCGAAGTAAGACCAGGTATAAGGCAAGCCGGGATGCGTAGATTTCCGTATCTTATCTATTACTCGGTAGTCGGTAATGTTCTGTACGTCCTGGCTGTAATCTCCAGTCGACGCGATCCGGGATATATCGACAGGGTTCTGGAAAGTCGGTAAAGACGCTCACTTGTGCCTTTGCCTTTGATCTTCCGACCTATATCGAACCGCACGGCCAAACTGTCACTCGCGTCTCGCGCACAGCTGGTTGTACCAAGAGAACGCAGCCTGTTGCAAGCGCGTGTAATCACGTTGTCAGAAACCAACTGAGATCGCACCGGCCAAAACACCGACCTGTCCCTCATTCATGCTCTGGCACGCCTACTGGCGATCGGTAGCACGAGCCGCTATCGTGCCAGTCTTCGTCATGCTCGGAAAGTGCAGACAATGGGACTCCTGGTCGATGGCAAGTGGCAGGATCGGTGGTACGACACTGACTCGACCGGCGGCAAGTTCGAGCGGAGCGAGAGCCATTTTCGCCATTGGGTGACGCGTGACGGCGCAGCCGGGCCGAGCGGTCAAGACGGCTTCGAGGCGAAAGCCGGGCGATATCATCTGTATGTCAGCTACGCCTGCCCCTGGGCGCACCGCACCTTGATCTATCGTGCACTGAAGGGCCTGCAAGATTTGGTGAACGTATCGTTCGTGCATTGGTACATGGCGGAAGATGGCTGGACCTTCGCAGCGGAGGACGACGGCATCGTCGGCGACAAGCTGTTTGGTGCGAGCTACCTGCGCGAGCTGTACGTCCGCGCACAGTCAGACGTGACCTCGCGCGTGACCGTGCCGATTCTCTGGGATACGGAGCGGGCAACGATCGTCTCGAACGAGTCCGCCGAGATCATCCGCATGTTCAACACAGCGTTCGACGATGTCGGCGCGGTCGCAGGAGATTACTACCCTGAATCGGCCCGCACCCGGATCGACACGATCAACCAGCGAGTTTACGACACACTCAACAATGGCGTGTATCGGTGTGGCTTCGCCACCTCCCAGGCAGCCTACGATGAGACTATCGTGCCGCTTTTCGAGACCCTCGACTGGCTTGAGGAAGAACTCCGCGAATCGCGGTTCCTGTGCGGCGACAGCCCGCTCGAAGCCGACTGGCGGTTGCTACCAACGCTCCTGCGCTTCGATCCGGTGTACCACGGTCACTTCAAGTGCAACCGACGACGGCTGGTCGACTACCCGAACCTCTGGGGATATACCCGCGATCTCTATCAGTGGCCGGGCATTGCCGACACCTGCCACTTCGAGCATGCCCGTCGCCACTATCATCAGAGTCACGAGAGCATCAATCCGCATCGCATCCTGCCGATCGGCGCGGACATCGACTTCAATGCACCCCACCAGCGAGGACAACTGCATGGATGAGCTGAACGGTCGCGCCGCGATCATTACCGGCGCCAGTCGCGGAATCGGCGCGGCCACGGCGCGTGAACTGGCGGGTCGCGGCGTTGCGGTCGTCCTCTTCGCCCGGAATCGCGACGCGATCGAGGCACTTGCCGACGGGATCCGGCGCGACGGCGGCCGAGCCGACGCCGTCGCAGGCGATGTCGCCAACTGGAGTGATGTCGAGAACGCTGCCCGACGTTGCCGTGAGCTTGCTGACGGTCGCATCGATATTCTCGTCAACAATGCCGGCCTGATCGACCCTGTCGCCAGAATTGCCGAGTCATCACCTGACGCCTGGAGTCACGTCGTGGATGTAAACCTGAAAGGCGTCTATCACGGGCTGCGTGCGGTATTGCCGACCATGGTCGAGCAAGGCCGTGGCGTTATCGTGAACATCAGTTCGGGGGCGGCGACCGGCGCACTCGAAGGCTGGAGTCACTACTGCGCAACCAAGGCCGCTGTGCTGTCCCTGACGCGCTGTGTGCACAAGGAATACGCAGAGCACGGCATCCGCTGTGCCGGTTTGAGCCCTGGCACCGTCGCGACCGACATGCAGGTTGCCATCCGAGACTCGGGGGTCAATCCGGTCAGCGAACTCGACTGGGACGCCCACATTCCCGCAGAGTGGCCGGCACGCGCCATCGCCTGGCTGTGCACGAGCGATGCCGACGATATCGCGGGCGAGGACTTCTCGATCAAGACACCCGAAGGCCGTGCCCGCGTCGGGCTGACGGCCCCCTAGCGCTCAAGTTCCAGCGGTTGCTCGAGTTCGTAGATGGCTTCCCCGATGTGCTCGATGCGCTCGCTGAAGATTTGCTGAGCGTCCTGCAGTCCCTGGTTGTAGTAGTAAGCTCCGATCTTGTCGGTAAAGAAATCCATCAGGAATTCGGCCGGAAAACTGCCGATGTCCTGGTCGAGCTCCTCGGCGAACCAGGCCTGTATCGCCTTGACCAGGACCGCCTTCTGCTCACTGCTGAAATTGATCTCGCTCATGTGCTTTCCCCTGCCATGCTGATTGTCCCCGTCATTCCTGACCGTCGGTGAGAAAGGCCCGAACTGCCCGATATCATCGCCTATCGCGAAGCTCTCGAAGAACGTGTGCAAGGCGCGCGTATTGACTCACTGCAGATTGCCAGCCCGTTTGTCTTGCGTACCGTCGAGCCTTCGGTGGCCTCGCTCGCCGGGCAGACGGTTACCAGCGTGGAGCGACTTGGAAAGCGCGTTGTCATTGGTACCTCCGAGGCAACTTACCTCGTCATCCACCTGATGATCGCCGGGCGCTTTCACTGGTTCGATGCTGATAGTGGCAGTAGTGCAGACAGCGGTACTGAAAGTACTGCGGGCAGTAGTGATGTCAAGCGTGCAGACAGTAGTACAGGCAGCAGTGCCAGCGGCAATACAGGCGCAAGCGCACATGCTGACAGTAGAACGGACAGCCGTAGCCGCAGCCGGAAAAAACCTCCTGCTGGAAAGCAGCTACTCGCCGCGATTCGCTTCTCGACGGGAACCCTCTACCTGACCGAAGCCGGCAGCAAGCGACGCGCATCGATTTACCTCCTGGGCGGACGAACCGAGCTCGATGCCATGAACCCGGGAGGCCTTGAAGTGCTTGAAGCCGACCGCGACAGCTTCATCGCGCGGGTACGTGAGCAGAACCATACCCTCAAGCGAACGCTAACCGACCCGCGCATACTCTCCGGCATCGGCAACGCCTACTCCAACGAGATTCTTCATCGTGCTCGACTCAGCCCGATGCTGCTGTCACAAAAGGTCGATGACGACGTTCTCTCTCGACTGTACAACGCGATACGCGATGTTCTCGACGAGTGGATCGTTCGTTTGAGAGACGCCCGCAACCAGGGCGACGGGTTCCCCGACAAGGTGACCGCCTTCCGTCCTGACATGGCCGTTCACGGGCAATACAACAAGCCCTGCCCCGTCTGTGATTCACCCGTGCAGCGCATCGTCTACGCGAACAACGAGACCAATTACTGTGCAAGCTGCCAGACCGGCGGCGTTGTCTTGAAGGACCGCGCACTGTCGAGGCTACTCAAGGACAGCTGGCCGTCGCGCCTCGAGAGCTGAATACCGCTTCAGCGCATCGGCTGCGATCCATTACCCTGTCGGTTCCCACCGCTGCACTATTTTACCTCTTTCCAACTTCACCCTTTTCCCGCCTTTACCCTCTGCCCTCCGACGTGCTCAGTCATATCGCCATTGCCGGATACCGCTCGTTGCGCGACATCATCGTGCCGCTGGATCGGCTGACCCTGATCACTGGTGCGAACGGCAGCGGCAAGTCGAATCTGTATCGCGCCCTCGGCCTGCTCGCCGATGTCGCCCAGGGACGGGCCATCGCGTCGCTCTCGGCGGAAGGCGGGCTGCCGTCGACATTCTGGGCGGGGCCTGCCCGGATCAGTCGCCGCATGAAGATCGGCGAAGTACCCATTCAGGGGACGGCGCGCAGCGGGCCGGTATCACTTCGACTCGGCTTCATCGACGATGACTACGGTTACGCGATCGACCTGGGGCTGCCTGCTCAGGAGGACGAGTCGATGTACACAGGCATACCGTCGCTGTTCATGCGCGACCCCATCGTCAAGGCCGAGGCCGTCTGGTCCGGCAAGCGTCTGGGCCGTGCGAGCGCCTTTGCCAAACGCAACGGGCCACTGGTACAGGTTCGCGATCGCGACGGCGCCTGGCAGGCCGTCATGACCGATCTTGCACCGTTCGACAGCATGATGACGCATGCCGCCGATCCACGGCAGGCTGGCGAGTTGCTGGCCTTGCGTGAGCGCATGCGTGCGTGGCGGTTCTACGACCATTTCCGGACCGATCGCGAGGCGCCGGCACGGCAGACGCGTATCGGCACCCGAACACCCGCACTCGCCGCCGACGGCAGTGATCTGGCCGCCGCCATTCAGACCATCCTGGAAATCGGCGAGCGCGAGGCCTTCGACGAGGCCATCGATGACGCGTTTCCGGGCAGTCGTGTCGGTATCACGGAAGCCGATGGCCTGTTTGCCATCGAGGTTCGCCAACACGGTCTGTTACGCGCGCTGGCGGCCAGCGAACTCTCGGACGGCACCCTCCGCTATCTGCTCCTGACAGCCGCCTTGTTCACACCGCGCCCGCCGCCCTTGCTGGTCCTCAACGAGCCCGAGTCGAGCCTGCACCCGGAGCTGATACGACCGCTCGCGCGGCTCATCGCGAAGCGCAGCGAGTCGACGCAGATCGTCGTCGTCACGCATGCAGCACGACTGGTCGCGGCACTCGACAGTAGCGGTGCCCTGCACGTCGAGCTCGTCAAGGAGCTCGGCGAGACCGCTGCCGAACACGAGGCTGACGCGATCAACTGGACGTGGCCGAAACGCTAGCGGCTCATTCGCTAACGGCTCATCAACGTGATAGCGACGGACGACGGATGATGCGAACCGACGCACCATTGACAGGCGTACTCGCCGCCGGCGCTGACGCCGGCGTGGAGACGACTGTGAGCGAACCGGTGCATCGTTCACGGTTGCATGCGCACGACCGTGGCTGTCGAGCGGGTCGTTGCCGTCGTCGATGCACTCGGCGAGCAGCGACAGGCGCACGCGACGGCGGCCGACCTTGCGCGTACCCAGGGTCAGCCTGGCCGTTGCATGACCGGCGGCGATCGCCTCGAACAGTCGCGGGATGAGGGTGGAGAGGCGTACCAGGAAGGCTTGCTGGCGTGGATCCATCGGCAGTGTCACCGTTGCTTCCACGCAAGCGTCAGGCGTCGTGTCCCGGCAGCGCATCCGGCACCGCTGCTTGCGCGTCTGCTCCCGGCATCACCGCTTGCACGCCTGCTCAATGGAAGTTCCGCGCCGATACGGTGAGTTCACCGAGCATCCAGGAGAGGTCTTCCGCGCGTCTGGCAATCAGACTCGACACGCCCTGTTCACGCTGCGTCATGCCCTGTACGCACAGGAGGCGCGAGCCGAGCAATTCCTTGCGATAGGCCTCGACGACGGCAGGCCAGAGGATCACCTGCACCGCCCCGTATTCGTCCTCGATCGTGATGAACATCGTCCCCTTGGCGGTGCCCGGTCGCTGCCTGAGCTTGACGAGACCTGCAAGACGCGCCGGCCGGCCGTCGGGTATCGACTTCCAGCTGCCGGAATCGAGCACCTTTCGTTCGCGTAGCGACTCGCGCAACAGCGCCAGCGGGTGACGGCCGAGGGTCAGTCCGACACTGGTGTAGTCGGCAACGACGTCCTCACCTTCGCTTGGCGCGGGCAGATCGAGCTCGGGTTCGACCGCGGACGCCTCGTTCAGCAAGCCCGGCAGGTCCTCCACGCCAAGCAACGACCACTGCGCCTGGTGACGGTGCCCGCTGATGCGCTCGAGCGCGCCGGCGTTGGCGAGTGCCTGACGATCACGTCGATCGATGCCGCTTCTCCGCACGACGTCCTCGGCGCTGCCGAAGGCACCGTGCTCGCGCGCCGCGAGCAAGCGATCGATACCGTCGTCAGAAAGCCTGGCGACGATACGCAAGCCAAGCCGCACGGCCGGCTGCGGATGAATGCCGAACGAGGACCTGTTGGTCTCGCGCTGCCGGTCGACGACCAGCGCGTGATCACGGCGACTCTGGTTGATATCGACCGGCAATACCGTCACGCCATGACGCTGCGCATCCTGCGTCAGCTCGGAGACGTCATAGAAGCCGAGTGGCTGACTGTTCAGCATCGCGCACAGGAACGCCGCCGGCTCATGGCACTTGAGCCAGCACGACACGTACACGAGCAAGGCGAAGCTTGCGGCGTGCGACTCGGGGAAGCCGTACTCGCCGAACCCCTGGATCTGCTTGAAGATCGACTCGGCGAAATCCGCCTCGTAACCGTTGGCGAGCATGCCCTGGATAACCGGCTCGCGAAACCGGTCCATCTGGCCGGACTTCTTCCAGGCGGCCATCGAGCGCCGCAGCCGGTCCGCTTCACCCGCACTGAAACCTGCCGCGACCATCGCGATCTCCATGACCTGCTCCTGGAAGATCGGGATACCGAGCGTGCGCTCGAGCACCGCTTCCAGCTCGGCGTTCGGGTAGGTGATCGGTTCGATACCCTGACGACGCTTGAGGTACGGATGCACCATGCCGCCCTGGATCGGGCCGGGACGCACGATGGATACCTCGATGACCAGGTCGTACCAGTTACGCGGCCGCAGCCTCGGCAGCATCGACATCTGCGCGCGCGACTCGATCTGGAACACGCCGATCGTGTCGGCACGGCAGATCATGTCGTAGGTGGCTTCGTCGTTACCCGGAATCGTCGCCATGGTGTGGCGAATACCGCGACTGCTCTCGAGCAGGGCGAAACACTTGGAGATAGCCGTCAGCATGCCGAGTGCGAGCACATCGACCTTGAGCAGACCGAGCGTCTCGAGATCATCCTTGTCCCACTGGATGATCGTGCGATCCACCATCGCCGCATTCTCGACCGGCACCAGCGTCGAGAGATCACGATCCGAGATGACAAAACCGCCGACATGCTGCGAGAGATGCCGGGGAAAACCGAGCAGCTCGGGCAACAGCCAGAGGAAGCGCTTCATCAGGGAGCTGTCCGGATCGAAGCCGAGCGCCTCGAGGTGCTCACCGACGACATCCGTACCATCCCACCACGCCAGTGACTTCGAGAGTGCATCGATCTGCTCGGTGGACAATCCGAACACCTTGCCGAGATCGCGTACGGCACTGCGTTTTCGATAGCTGATGACGGTCGCGGCGAGTGCCGCGCGATGCCGGCCGTATTTCGTGTAGATGTACTGGATGACCTCTTCACGCCGCTCGTGCTCGAAGTCCACGTCGATGTCCGGCGGTTCGTCACGCTCCTTCGAGATGAAACGCTCGAACAGCAGTCGCGTACAGGTAGGGTCGACTTCGGTGATGCCAAGGCAGTAGCAGACGGCCGAGTTGGCGGCCGAACCCCGCCCCTGACAGAGAATGCCTTCACCACGGGCAAAGCGCACGAGATCGTGAACGGTCAGGAAATAAGACTCGTACTGCATTTCTGACACCAACACGAGTTCGTGCTCGAGCTGCGCCCTGACCTTGTCGCTCACGCCGTCGGGCCAACGCCAGATCGCGCCTTGCTCGACCAGTCGGCGCAGATGCTCGGCTGGCGTCAGCGGCGCGGGAACAACCTCGCGCGGGTAACGATAGTCGAGCGAATCGAGCGAGAAGTTGCAGAGTTCGGCCACTTGCACGCTGTTGCGCAGAGTCTGTTCGGGATAGATCGACGCGAGCGCCCGCAGATCGCGCAGGTGCCGCTCACCATTGATGTACAGGCGCCGCCCGGCGGTATCGAGCGTACAACCGTGCCGGACGCAGACGAGCGCGTCCTGCAAGGCACGACGGGCGCGCACATGCATGTGTACGTCGCCCGCTGCGACGAGCGCCATCTCGAGCTCGTCGGCGACGCTCGCAAGCCAGTCGGCATGACGCACATCCTGCGGACCGTAATGCAACTCAAGGGCAAGAAAGGCACAGGGACCCAGTGCCCGGAACCAGGCAAAGCGCGGCAGCAAGGTCTGGCGATTCGACGGAAAGTAAGGGGGTACCAGCAAGAGGCAGCAGCCGTCGAGGCCGGCGCGTTCGAGCATGGCATCGTCGACGTGGTATTCACCCTTCGCGGCCGCTCGTCGCGCCTCGGTAATCAACGCGCACAGGGCCGAGTAGGCTGCGCCGTCACGCACCAGTGCCACCAGCCGAAAGCCGTCTCCCAGGGCAAACTCGGCGCCGACGATCAGCTTGAAGTCGACGCCTTCCTCTTCGCGGAGCTCGCGCACCCGACGATGCGCGCGGACCACACCGGCCATCGAGCATTCGTCGGTGACCGCCAGCGCCGCATAGCCAAGTTCAGCCGCCCGCTCCACCAGCTCCTCGCCACGCGAGGCACCGCGCAGGAAGCTGAAGTTGCTGAGACAGTGGAGTTCGGCGTACACAGTGAGCGAAGCAGCAGGGGGCATTCGCCTACACTATAATAAATTACAGTAGTCGGTGGGCGATGCCCTTTCGCCTTTGACGATTCGCTCTTGAAACGTCTCCCCGGGTACGACCCACTCGCCTCTGAACGACCCGGCTTTGGCTGATTCAGCGTTGAATGACCGCCTCGGACTGACCCCCACCGAGAGCCCGCCACACAGGACTCGTCAGAAGTCGCCGAAGAGCTGTCTAGACCGTGCTATCAGTGAACAGATCGCGCAGTGCAGCCTTGATCCGTCCGGGACTGGTGTCGTCGTCGAGAAGCTTGTCGATCGTCGACTTGGCGGTCGTCTGTCGCGTGCGCAGCGACCTGGCTTCCTGCTGCGCGGTGTCGGCCTCGCGCTCGGCCTCCTTCTTCTGCTTGCGCGCCCGCTTCAGGCGGGCTTCCAGTTTCTCGACCTCGTGCTGCAATTCGACACGCCGCTTGAGCGCTTCCGGATCGGACACCATCTCCAGAAGCTCTGCCTGACGCTGCACCTGCGCCTCGAGCAACGCGATACGGGTCCCGGGTTCAGCCGTATCCTGCGCCTTCAGGCCGGCTTCCTGTGCACTCGATCGATGCCCGGCGGCGCGCCTTTCACCGGCTCTTCGTTCACCAATTCGTCTCTCGCCGGCGTCGAGCGGCGCAGAATCCGATGCGAGCGAACCGGTAGCCCGCCGCTCGTCGCGAGCATCGTCGCCGTCACACAACCCCGCCGCGGCTTCCACCGTGGTGTCGTCGGTCTCGATTCCCATGTTCTCTTGCGGCAGCATGCCGTCAGGCTTGTCCTGCAATGATCCAGTGTTATGACCTTAGACCCTTACGAACGTTCTGCCATGCCGAAGGACGGCATTCACACAACGACAAGGGGATACGTCGAGGAAAAAGGATACGTCGGGCAGAGCCAGGACTTCACTGCCTGTTCTTACGAGATCTTGACGACAGGCGGATTAAAACCACGTCGGCGGCCTGATTCGGCTGCACCGTGCGCCGGATTTCACCTCGTCGAAGTCTGTCGCAAAAAAACGGCGCGATCCGAAGATCGCGCCTGAAGGGACTCCTGACACAGGAAATACGTGTGCGCACTCGACTGCGCACACACCTGTTCAGACTGCAATAGTCGGTCCAGGTCTGGACATGACACTGCACCGCCTTGTTCTGTGTCTCACTGCTCTTTCACGGCGATGTCATGACGGCTTCATGGCGGCGTCATCAAGGGCATTGGCCCGTGCGTAGGCCGGCCGCGATGAGACCCGCGCCCAATACGCCTCGAAAGCTGCGCGCTTCTCCACGGTGCCGAACTGCATCCCCCAGCCGATCTGCGAGCCGGCGGACACATCGGCGGCCGTGAAGTCGTCTCCGGCCAGGAACGGTTGCCGCGCGCAAACCGCCTCGAGCATGTCGAGCATGGTCGCGACCTCGCCGTAACCCGCCATGCTGCGCTTCTCGTCGGGCACCACGACGCCGAGCGCTGCGTTGATCAGCCCGGCTTCGAGCGGCCCGGCCGAGAAGAACATCCAGCGATAATAGTCGGCCCGGGCGTTCAACGGCGGTGCCAGGCCGGCAGCCGGGAACGCATCGGCCAGATACGCACAGATGGCGGCACCTTCGGTAATGACGCGATCACCGTGTTGCAGGGTTGGCACCTTGCCGAGAGGATTGATGGCGAGAAATGCATCACTCTTCATCGCGGCACCGTAGTCGAGGTAGTTCACGTCATAGGGCTCACCGACTTCCTCGAGCATCCAGCGTGCGATACGGCCACGCGACATGGGATTGGTATACAGCGTCAAGGGTTCGCTCATCGGGTTGCTCATCTCCTCGCTCGTCAACTTGCTCATCAGGCAAAAAGTCCGTGTATCCAGAGTTGTGCCGGGTCATGTCGCAAACGGTACACCCAGAAATGCACACCGTGTTCATCACGTCCGATGAAATAGTCACGACGCACGTCGTCCGCGTCCCACCAGCCGTTCTCGATACGCTCCGGCAAGCCTTCGACAGTCAGCGATCGGCTCGCAGGGCGTGGCGTTCGCAGTAGCCACAGAGGCCTTACCGGCCAGTCGCCCGGCGGCGTGCTCCGCGACAGCATGGCCGCCTGCCAGGCCTTCTCCGGTCGATGATCATCCGATAGCGATGCCGTGTATACCGCCTCGCTACCCAAGCGGGCGGCCAGCGTCTCAATGACCTGCTCGACGCTCGCGTCGGGGACCTTGCCGCCATCGAGCAAGGCCGGTGCAGCACGCTCCACCTCGGCCAGCTCACTGGCATGCACGGCAAGACGCGTGACCGGCGCGATCAGGACCGTGCCATCAAGGCGCTCTGTCGCGATGCGATACAGATGCGCGACGTCGGTCGCCGCCTCGAGAAAACGCAGCGAGACGACACTCGGCGCATGGCGATGATGGAAGAGTTCGAGATCGAGGCGCCGAACACCGACATCACGACTTCTCAGGAAGCCGCCGAGGGCGGCGAGCAGCCGGCGCAGCAGGAACACGAGCCCGGCGGTACTTTCCGCCTCGAGTGGCAGATCGACGGCCTCGCGGAAGGTCGGCGGCGGCACGATGGCGGTCTGCGGATCCGGGAGGCGCCCGTCCAGACGGTAGAGTGTCTCGACCAGTCGATGGCCGAATCGACGTGTCAGCGACGCCGGCGGCAACTCGCTCAGCTGACCGAGGGTACTGAGACCCGATCGCCCGAGACCCTGTCGGACATCGGCTTCCAGCGCGAGATGATCGAGCGAGAGATGCGCGATCGCCAGCGGAATCGCGCGACTCGTGCGCACCGGTCGCTCGATGCCGGCACGCGCCAGCAAGGCCGCCGCCGCAGGTGTCGGCGCTGTGCCGAGACGCAAGCTCAGGCCCAGGCCGACAGCGTCATCGTGCAGACGTGCAAGCAAAGGATCGAGACCGCCGAACAGCCTGAGGCTGCCTTGTACTTCCATGAGCAAGGTATCGGGCGGGTGCGGTGTCACCCGCGAGGAATAGGCGAGTGCCCAGAGCGCAAGCTGTGCAAGTTGTGCCGCTTGTTCGTGCTCATCGAAATCGATCAGTTCGAGTCCCGGCGCGATCGCCAGCGCACTCTTGACCGTCAGACCGGGACGTATGCCGAGCGCGCGCGCCGCGTCATCGCAACTCATGATCGAGCGACGCGAGCCGTGCTGCTGCACGATGGCACGCGCCCGCTCCTCGTTGGTCGTGGCGACATCGCCCGCGACGACCTGACACTCCAGCGGCAGGGACGGAAACACCAGCGCGGTCCACAACATCAGACGACCCTGAGGTTGATCGACGAATGCAGCCCCGCCACTTCGAGACACCGCTCGCGTGCCGTCTTCAATGGCCACTCCGCACCTTGCGGGCCATCGAATGCAGAAGGATCGATCACCAGTGAGCTGATTCGGCCGCCACGCGCCTTGAGAATATCGAGTGCCAGTCGACCCTCGTTCATCTCGAGCGCGATGCGCACGGCAACCGGTGAATGCTCATCGCGTGCCGACGCCGGCCGGTACACCACGCTCCAGCTACCGCTGTGCTCGGCGGCGAGCTGCAAGCGGCGCTGACGCTGCGCGGTGGTGCGATTCACATGGATGATCACGACGTCGAAATGAGTAGCACGCAGCAACTGCTCACCCGCCCACAAGGCATCCTTGTCGTGCTGACTGTCGACCACGAGCAGTCGATCGAGCCGCACCCCGGCATTCGCGAACGCCGGTGCGTAGGGCAGATACGGCGGATTGACGAGCGCCGCCCAGCGCCCGGCTGTGGTGATCTCGCTCAGCGCCGGGAGCAGCAGACTCAGCTCACCGATACCGTGGGTGTCACACAAGAGTTCAGTGACACCACCGACACTCCAGCCGCGTGCCGGCAGTGCGGCATCCAGTGCGGCATAGCCGGTGGCGACGCCACTGCTCGCGGCATAGCGCTCGTGACCGCGCCAGATCGAAGGCGTGGTGCGCAGGAGCGTGTCCAGCGATGACACCTTGTCGTGGGCCAATTCGGACATGAGCTGTCCTCTCGTGAAGACAGCTGAGTATATTTACAGTTCTTGCCTGAGTGCAAGTAGCCGATCAGGAATCACATCCGGGAATGTTTCTGCAAAGGTACACAACACAACACAACACGGCCGGTCAGGCTTGAAGCAGCCCCTTCCCCTATATTGTGGGCCCATCCTGAGGCCGCAACTCAATCTCGATCTGCATACCCACGGCGCTCGCTGCGCGCTTCAAGGTATCAAGTGTGACGCTTTCATTGTCCGGATCAAGCAGTCGATCGAGCTGTGAGCGACTGGTCTCCATACGCTCAGCCATGCTCGCCTTGGTGAGATTCTGATCAGCCATAGCAAGTGTCAGCTTGCGTGCAAGTACAGATTTGATCGCCCGCGCTTTGGTTTCTTCGTAAATGCCATCCTCACGAAGCATCTCATCGAGAGATGAACCTGTTCTGGGATTGTCAGCCATGGTGTTCATGCTCCTTCTTTCTTTTTTCCGCCAAGTCCAGGTCTTTGTTGGGCGTCGTCTGAGTCTTCTTGATGAATCCATGTAGCAAGATCATGTCGGCGCCGTTGACATAGAAGAAGACTCGCGCAATTCGGCCATCCGATACATTGCTCCTGACTTCCTTCATCCCTGCCCTACCCTTGATGGATTTCACCAAGGGAGGACTGACAGGCCATTCGAACTCCACTTCCATGATGTCGGATCCGATCGTCTTGCGATCCTCCACCGGAAGAGCCCTGAGCCACTCCCTGACAGGTTCTCGACCACCCGGTAGAGCAAAGAAGCGCGCTGTGATCGTTTTCTCGGATGCCGTCATAGATCAATGTACCAATATTGGTACCAATTCGCAACAAGAACATAGCTCGAGTGCCAGTCGACCTTCGCTCATCTCGAGCGCGATGCGCACGGCAACCGGTGAATGCTCATCGCGTGCCGACGCCGGCCGGTACACCACGCTCCAGCTACCGCTGTGCTCGGCGGCGAGCTGCAAGCGGCGCTGACGCTGCGCGGTGGTGCGATTCACATGGATGATCACGACGTCGAAATGAGTAGCACGCAGCAACTGCTCACCCGCCCACAAGGCATCCTTGTCGTGCTGACTGTCGACCACGAGCAGTCGATCGAGCCGCACCCCGGCATTCGCGAACGCCGGTGCGTAGGGCAGATACGGCGGATTGACGAGCGCCGCCCAGCGCCCGGCTGTGGTGATCTCGCTCAGCGCCGGGAGCAGCAGACTCAGCTCACCGATACCGTGGGTGTCACACAAGAGTTCAGTGACACCACCGACACTCCAGCCGCGTGCCGGCAGTGCGGCATCCAGTGCGGCATAGCCGGTGGCGACGCCACTGCTCGCGGCATAGCGCTCGTGACCGCGCCAGATCGAAGGCGTGGTGCGCAGGAGCGTGTCCAGCGATGACACCTTGTCGTGGGCCAATTCGGACATGAGCTGTCCTCTTGTGAAGACAGCTGAGTATATTTACAGTTCTTGCCTGAGCGCAAGTATCTGACCCGAATCACATCCGGGTAAGGGAGCGAACGATGCCGAGACTGCGCATTCTCAATGCCACCGAGCGCGAGGCCTACGACAAGCCTCCGGTACTGAACGCCGCCGAGCGGCGCCGGGCATTCGATCTGCCCTCCTCGCTCCTTGAGCTCACTACGATGGTCGGGGACCCGGCGCAGACGGCAAAAGGCTAACGCAGTCGACCACAACGAAGGCCATTCGAGTGCTCCGAACGTTGCCGCCGACAAAAACCTATCTTCATCCTGTTAAAGATGATCAGACCGATGAAGTTCGCAAGTCAAACGGGCGGACGCGCTATCGGTAGATCCGCCTTCAGGATCGAGCGCACCAGGGTTACTCGCGAGCTCGCCCCTGC
>Ga0209185_1000293_pt1 | contig 66653 bp, 56 predicted proteins | sample SidtaG_2_FD_187425 | JGI IMG/M metagenome (GOLD analysis project Ga0209185, IMG submission 187425) | Marine algal microbial communities from Sidmouth, United Kingdom - Sidmouth_Asex2 metaG (SPAdes) (version 2) | ecosystem: Host-associated > Algae > Red algae > Unclassified | place: Sidmouth... | reverse complement strand
TTTATCGTATCTATAAGCGTTTGTAAATCATCTACGAGAATATCAACCCATCCTTGTGAGTGTCTTTTCTTAGCAGCATTGGGATTGACTTCTGCACAGACAGTGATACAGCCTGCTATGTTACCAGCTTTGGGTTGTGCTCCACTCATACCACCTAAGCCAGCAGTAAGAAATATCTTACCAGCGGAGGATTCGCCTTTGTCCAGAATCTTTCTGAATGCATTCATGACAGTTATTGTCGTACCGTGCACAATACCTTGCGGCCCTATGTACATGTAGGAACCTGCTGTCATCTGCCCGTATTGAGTGACACCCAGAGCATTATACTTCTCAAGGTCATCAGGCTTAGAATAATTAGGTATCATCATACCGTTAGTGACGACGACTCGTGGTGCAGACTTAGATGAAGGAAACAAGCCCATCGGATGTCCTGAGTACATATGAAGCGTCTGTACATCATTCATCATACTAAGGTACTGCATCGTCACAAGGTACTGTGCCCAATTTTGAAATACGGCACCATTACCACCATAAGTAATCAACTCTTCAGGATGCTGTGCTACCGCAGGATCGAGATTATTATGTATCATCAGCATTATCGCTGCCGCTTCAGAACATACGGCTGGATACTCACTGATAGGTCTTGCATATATTTTATAATCAGGTTTGAAGCGAAACATATAGATACGCCCATAGTCTAAAAGTTCTTCTGCAAATTCTTTAGATAGCTCAAGATGCCACTCTTTAGGAAAATATCTTAGTGCATTCCTTATTGCAAGTTTTTTCTCTTCAGGACTTAATATATCTTTTCTCTTAGGAGCTGGATTAGCACCTTCGGGGTAAGTTCGCTTAGGTGGTAAAGCATTAGGGATACCTTGTTTTATTGCTGCTTTAAAATCTATATCATTCATATCTTAATCGTTCTGGTTCTGTAATTGATTTATAATCATATTTGGTCAAAATTATCGAAGACCCACGGTCTCTCCATCTAATCAATATTTAAAAACGTCTCATTCCATCTTCTAAGTTTTAATCCACATTTTATGTATTTGAAAAATGAAAATATCTCTTCACATTTTTAGGGGAAGCTAAGGATGGGTTCATCTAAATCAAAGACCTATTTTTTCAAATAAATCATTACAACATAAATTATCAATAAGCATGGATACCATGCTAATATTTTTCAAATAAATCATCATGCTCACTGTATCCTTCATGTTTCTGCGCTTTTACAATATCAAGTAGCACTCGACTCTCAATGATCTCTGTCGCTTTATTTATATCTAAAGCAAATATTCTATCCTTTGTTGCGTGATCTATGTGCTTTCTTACTTCAGCATGGACTGCATCTAATATATCTGTTGATTTGAGAGGCTTTCTGAAATCAAATGCCTGCGCAGCACACAACAATTCCGTCGCTAATATTTTGATAACATTATTACATACTTGTAGCGCTTTCCTTCCTCCTATCGATCCCATGCTGACATGATCTTCTTGGCCAAGTGATGTCGGAATACTATCAGCAGATGATGGAAAACACAATCCCTTGTTCTCACTCGCTAATGCTGCAGCCGTGTACTGCACGATCATATATCCAGAATTAATTCCTGTATCTTTCATCAGGAGCTTAGGAGTGTCATCGGCCCTACCTTCTAGTGAAAAATAACTCCGCCGATCTGATATACTTCCTAATTCTGATGCAGCTAAACATGCATAATCTAATGGTAATGCGAGAGGCTGACCATGAAAACTTCCAGCACTGACAATCTCATCTTCAGAGATGACGATAGGGTTATCTGTTACAGAATTGAGCTCTACTTCTACGATCTCTTTGAGATGTAACCAAGCTTGTCGCGAGCTTCCATGTACCTGTGGCATACATCTGAGCGAATAAGGATCTTGGACTCTATCACATCCTTCGTGAGATTCTCCGATAGCAGAGTCTTTAAGAAAAGTAGCTAATCGACCTGCAACATGCACATTTCCCTTGTACGGACGAGTGGCATGTACCACTTTCTTAAATGGAGAAGAAGACCCCAACAATCCTTCTATCATCAGCCCACCGATTATATCTGCATGAGAAAGACAACTGTATAAAATATCCACAACCATAACGGCGTGAGCAAGAATAAACTGTGTTCCATTAATCAGCGCTAAGCCAGCCTTTGGATGCATATCCACAGAGTTAGTATTTAATTTCTTGAAGACCTCTTTAGTGGGTAATCTTTCATTCATGTAATACAGTTCTCCTTCGCCTAATAGTGGCAAGAACAGATGTGACAATGGCGCCAGGTCTCCCGATGCGCCTACTGAGCCTTGCTCAGGTACTACAGGAATTATATCATTATCGATATGCCATATGATACGGTCTATTATCTCATTAGATATTCCTGAGAATCCTCTGGCAAGAGAATTGATCTTTAAGATTAGCATAAGCTTAGAGAGCTCTTGACTGATGGGCTCACCTACACCTACACTATGACTTATGAGTAAGTTATGTTGTAACTGCGTCGTCTGATCTTTAGGAATCTTAGTATTACATAGAGGGCCAAATCCTGTGTTAATACCATAAACGGCAGCCTCCTGAGAAGCCACTTTTACAACTATATCATGGGCTCTCGTTACTGCTTTCTTGGCAGAATCACACATCACACCAGCGATCTCTCCTCGCATTATTTTGATAGCGATACTTGATGTTAAGTGATCTACCCCATATCTGAATTCTTTCATTGATTCGTAGTTTATATGGCTAAGCTATTATAAATTATCGGACTGATAAAAAGAATGTGAGGATATGATTAGATGGTGGGCATATTAGTGGATAGATGCTGATTATTTCTATAATTAGAGATAGATCTTATATGATTGTATCAGTCTATAACTTGATAGTATATTAATAGCTCTCCTTATCTACTTAAAGTTGAATTCTAACTTGTCAGGATTCATTCTTGTATCCATATTGTCATAACAATGATTTCAGTGCTACTAAATAGAAATTTTGTAAGCGCTATAATTTCGGTGTTATCTTCATTGTTTATGATACTATGAGTGTCTTGTAGCAATCCAACATCTTCAAGATTATCAATCTATTCTATCACATTTTTTTTTAAATCTATAGGTGATATAAGGAATGATCTTTTATAAAAAAACTAATATCCATACGTGTCAATTATAGGATAGTTTTAACTACATCCACGATAGTCGATTTGATCTATCGATATCATCTATTCTTCTTAGATACTTTGAGCTCCTTTTTACTATTGTTGCTTTTGCATCATTGGAGAGGAGTTCTATTTTATCCAACAAATTAGAAAAGTATAGTATCTCATTCATAAATGAGAGCTAACTACATGATATGTCTAAAGCCAAATCCTAAATTAGATACCACTCTATCACTAAGATTAGTCATTCCTATATCTATGGTGACTGGACCTATGGGCGTATTCATCCCCAATCCGAAACCGTAACCTATTACAGACACTGTCCTTTTTTGATCAAAAGCATAAGATAAATAGTTATTGCCATAGAGATATTGTACCTGTGGAAAGATGTATAATTTCTCACTGAGATTATACCTCAGCGCTAGCTTCGGAGAGACGTGGTCTCCAGCAATTAACTCAGAATCACTCAATCCTATAAATCCGTAGACATTGTCATTCTCCTGCATAGGACCTCCTATTCTGTAACTGTCTAGCAACGATTGTCCACTTGAGATTCTGCCCTTAATGTAAAACTCTAAGCAAAGCTGACCTAAACTTCTAAAATGGCTGTAGTCTAAATCCAAATTAAAATATGCTTTATCTTCTGATATATTAATAAAGTCAGCTGCTTCAGATCGATTAGTCCGCTTCAGTCTATTGTAATAGATATAACTTACTGAAAGATCAAGCTTACTTCCATTATCAGGAAAAATATGGTTGTCTAAAGAGTTAAAAATCAATCCAGCTCTAAGTCCTTGCTTATGTGTCTTATATGTTCTTATATCATTTGACTTAAATACAACTGGACTCAGCTTATCAAACTGGTATAAGTATTGTAAGTTGAATAAAAATTTATTCTTCCATTCTGTACTAATTCCAAATTCTAAAATCGCATTATCAGCCTCATATAATCTATCTACTTGCTCATCATTGTAGAATGGCATTCTGTGGGTCTCATACTTCCCGCCTGCTGTAAATAGAAGATCAGGATTAGAAGGCAGCCTATGATAATATTCTCCTTCAATCCCAGGATTCTCTGACAATCTTACATCAGTCCTAAAATAAGAGGGTTTACCTAACTTATTACGTATACCTGCCGATAATATTATCGCAGCATTGTAGTATTTAAATCTATTGAGAGACAGACCTATTGAGTAAGGATCTACATCTTCAGAATTGACAATAATCTCAATACCATCATCTATGATATCAAAGTCATAACTTGTCTTAGAAAAATTCTTAGTGCCATATACCAAAGCAAGACTTTCTTCTAATTGTGCAAATGATACATTCTCTTTAGTTTTAAAGTTAAGTTTATTTATAATCATTTTACTAAAAACTCGGTCAGACTCCGATGTTCCAATTTCTGAAAATCTTAAATAATCTAGCTTGTTAAGCTTAGCATTATACTTTGTCTTCTTTTTTTGTTTTGCAGCGATAGCCTTTAATGCTTCTCCATGTTCTTTAGCTTTCTCATAACCTAAAACTATAAATTCTTCGTATCTATCAAATGCAAATGAACCAATGTCTTTTACTTCAGGTCTGATACATACATCGAGTAATTTTTCTTGCTTCTCAGAATCGAGTATACTTGACATCCATGACGTCTGCTTGAATACATCGAAGGCAGAATAGAGTTTATCTCTTGTCTGTTTGACACCGCCTACATATACACCTATAGTTATATCAGCACCCATATCTATAACTTCTTCTACAGGAAAATTTCTTAGTAAACCTCCGTCTACATACATTGTGCCTTCTATCTCCTTAGGAGGAAAAACTGTGGGTATCGCCATACTTGCTCTAATTGCCTCACCGATAAAGCCACTATCGAGAACATCGATAGAGCCATCTTCTAAGTCTACAGCTAGACACCTAAATGGAATATGAAATTCATCAAAGTCATCTATGAAGTAAGCAGAACTATATATTTTAGAAATGATTAAATCCAGTTTCTGACCTTGCATTAATCCTTTAGGGAATCGGAATGCATTATCATTCCATATGATGGAGAGTGGGATTTTTTCATGTGATGCTTTCTCGATAGGTGCTATCTCCCACAGTGGCGATCGATTGCTCATAAGTAATGTCCAATCTTGCTCTGAAGAAATCTTAGCAATTTCATCTGCCGAGAATCCCATCGCATATAATCCACCTATCACACTCCCCATACTTGTACTCGTGATATAATCCACTTCTAAGCCTATCTCCTCAAAGTATTGTAGTACACCTATATGAGCAAAACCATGTGCTGCACCTCCCGAGAGAGCAAGACCTACCTTAGGCTGAGGTGTCGCTTCCTGAGCTATGAGGATATCACCTCCACACAAAGTAAGGACAAGTGCTATAAGTCTTATATAATGCATGATGCAAAATTAAGCCTATATAACATAAGATGAAGATTTTTTATATTATAAATAAATCTAATATAAAAACGCAGGCCCGCGTTGTTAAGTGAAAGGAAACCAACGTACAGACCTGCATTCTGAAATTAAGAAAAACGACAAAAAAAACTAAGCAACATGGCTGTATGCTCGGTAAGGTATCTGAGCTTTCTCGAGATACTGTTTGAATCTAGTAATGGATCTATTTTTACAGAATTCTTCTCTTATAATTTCCTCCATAGCCTCGATCGTTCTGATCGTTGAAGAAGGAAAAAGTTTATCTAATAATATTCTTACAGGTCTGAGTTGGTGTGCATATATACATAATCCTGTCTCAAATGCTGTGACACCGAATAAGTTTTGGTGCTGGCTTTGTGTAGCTCTACCTGCGATTACAAGATTGCCTTCATTATTGATTTTTACTCTCCAGTTATTTTTCATGTGTTTATTATTTAGTATTTGTCGAATATTCTGTCTTAAAAAAAATATCTAAGCTTAGATCGTTATTAACTAACTAAGCTGTTAAGATTTTATAATCTGTATTTTTAAATTAATTATAATACAAGTATAGTCCTCATCGTGCAGTATATTTACATGATAAATAATGACAAAAAATAATTATGGCAACTAATAAACACGCGATAATCAGATATCGAGTCATAGACAAGTGTCTAAGACAACCCGACAGAGCATGGAACTGGAAGGCCCTGGCCGAAGCGTGTGCCAAGGAATTAGCCCTGTCGACTGGACTGAAGACAACGCTATCTGAGAGAACTATCAAAGGCGACCTTCAAGATATGCGTAACGACAAGGCGCTTGGCTACTATGCCCCGATAGAATATGACAGAAAGGAAAAATCCTATTATTACTCACGCCGAGATTACTCTATAACAGAATCTCCACTTAATAAGTCTGACAGTGCAGAGCTCAGAGGTGCTATTGGATTACTCAGACAATTTACAGGATTCCGGCATCTAGAAGGATTAGATAATATTATCAATAAGCTGGAACTGCTCGCTTATGAGTCTACAACCAAGTCTGATAGAATCGTACATCTCGCTCAGCCGACAAGTATCCCAGGCCAGAAATGGCTTGACAAAATATATAATGCCATCAAGTCAAAAAAAGCATTAATGCTAAATTATCAGCCTTTCGGCAAAAAGGCATCACAAGTTATTATGAGTCCTTACCTTCTTAAGGAGTATGACAACAGATGGTACGTCTATGGATTACAGCACGAGAAGCAACAGATCCGAACATACGGGCTTGAGCGTATTAATCAATTGTCAAATTCGCTTCAAGACTATACACCTAATACAGCATTTGATGCAGACTCATACTTTAATGACATCATAGGTATTACGCTGCAACCGAACAAAAAGCTTAAGAAAATCCAATTTGAAGTATACAGCCCTACAGTTAATTATATAAGGACTAAGCCGATACATTACTCACAGGTAGAGATAAACAGTGATGTTAAGCATACTATATTTCAGATAGAAGTCATACCTAATATAGAACTGGAAAGTGAGTTGCTATCTTATGGAGAATCTATAAAAGTGATCAAGCCAAAGAACTTAGCTGATCGCATGCGCAAGAGACTTGGACAGGCGTCAAAGCTTTACAACATTTAATAAGAAGATATTAGTAAATTAAAAATCGCAACTTGATTAATTAAGCTGCGATAAGATCTATGAATGCATCGAAAAATTCGTCATCATCTACGTAAGTAGAGAGTGTATCATTAATAGATATTGCATTGATAGACTTGATCTCCTCATAGTTAACTTCATAGATTATCTCTACATAGTAATTATGATAAGAATATAATTGCTTAAATCTACCCTCTCCCTCTATACTCTCGATGAGGAATCCATATCGGAATACTTCCAATGCCTTAAAGAAGATACTTGACTCATTAAAACTGGTAATCGGAAGGTAATTCTCAAAAGCAAACATATTATAACTTATTTATATATGTAAGATATATGTTTTATTTCTTTTTACACATTAATTTGACTCATATTATTGTTAAATATACATGCAGGTATTGAAAGACCCATCATCCAGCACATGGTTTCTATTCATAATAAATTGAAATAAAGATTGTTACACATTAAAATTAATCATAATGTGAATGGGGTTTTATTACTTACGTTTATCTGTAGATTGCTTACAGAACTGAAAGAAGTCATCAAGAATCAGATAATTAAGCTCTACACCATATGATTCTGGGATCAGAGCTTGTATCATCGCCACCAAAGTTTCATCCTTTTTGATAATGGTATAAATGGCTTTAGACAGCTTATAGAATCGATCAATTTCAAATGGCTCGGGAATAGAAGTCGTCTCAAATAATTGTAGAGAAGCCTTATACGCTGGATAATCATACAAGGGATATGCCTCTGGACTATCAAAACACAAATACAAAAATGGCATCTGCGGTGTCTCATGATAATGTTGATCTAACTTGTCATTCTCCTTCTGCAATTGATCCAGTAGCTGATCACAATGAAATGAGAATCTATTGATCCGCATACTGAGGTCCTTGTCTTGACTATACAGATCTCGGAACATAGATCTGACAAACTCTTTATTTATATCTATAAAGTCAATCATTATAGATCGCGGCGAATCTACTGTTCCACCCCATAACCTTCCCGACACCTCACTGCTGAAGCTCTTAGCATACATCGCCTTTAAGTCAAGTTCTCCAAGATCCCAATGTTGTCGATAGTTACTTAAGTTCTCGTACTTGTACAGCCAATGCTCTGGTTGCTCAGCTTTTAAGGACTTTTTCCATTGCTCTTTGTATTTATTGATTAGATTGACTTTCATGATACTTGTATAGATATTAAAACTAAGCATTTTTGGTTTTGCTGTAGTATAGTGGAAGAGTTCTTCTACCTAACCCAGCCTATTCTTTTCGACTGCAGCGAAGCAGAATGGAGAATAAAATACCACTTTTCTTTTCGATTGTAACGTAGCGGAGTGGAGAAATCTCCGTTTTCTAATTCTAAAGCCCTAATTATAAATTGAGCTCAGAGTATAGCCATAACGGAGATCTCTCCACAAGGTCGAGATGAAAACTGCCTTTTCATTTCGACTGAAGCGAAGCGGAATGGAGAATAAAATACCACTTTTCATTTCGATTGTAGCAAAGCAAAATAGAGAAATCTACGTTTTCTGATTATTAACGGCCTATTTATAATCCTCTTATACTGTAACGGAGATCTCTCCACAAGGTCGAGATGAAAAATGGCTTTTCATTTCGATTGTAGCGAAGCGGAATGGAGAAATCTCCGTTTTCTAATTCTAAAGCCCTAATTGTAAATTGAGTTTAGATTATGACTATAACGTAGACCTCTCCGCAAGGTCGAGATGAAAACTGACTTTTCATTTCGATTGTAGCAAAGCGAAATAGAGAAATCTACGTTTTCTGATTATTAACGGCCTATTTGTAATCCTCTTATACTATAACGGAGATCTATCCGCAAGGTCGAGATGAAAACTGACTTTTCATTTCGACTGGAGCAAAGCGAAAGAGAGAAATCCACGTTTCTGATTATTAACGATCTATTTGTAATCCTCTTATACTATAACGGAGATCTCTCCGCAAGGTCGAGATGAAAACTGGCTTTTCATTTTGACTGAAACGAAGCGGAATGGAGAAATCTCCGTTTTCTAATTCTAAAGCCTTAATCATAGATTGAGTTCAGAGTATAGCTATAACGGAGATCTCTCCGCAAGGTCGAGATGAAAACTGACTTTTCATTTCGACTGAAGCGAAGCGGAATGGAGAAATCTCCGTTTTCTAATTCTAAAGCCCTAATTATAGATTGAGTTCAGAGTATGACTGTAACGGAGGTCTATCCGCAAGGTCGAGATGAAAACTGACTTTTCATTTCGACTGAAGCGAAGCGGAATGGAGAAATCCACGTTTCTGATTATTAACGGTCTATTTATAATCCTCTTATACTATAACGGAGATCTCTCCGCAAGGTCGAGATGAAAACTGCCTTTTCATTTCGATTGTAGCAAAGCGAAATAGAGAAATCTACGTTTTCTGATTATTAACGGCCTATTTATAATCCTCTTATACTATAACGGAAATCTCTCCGCAAGGTCGAGATGAAAACTGACTTTTCATTTCGATTGTAGAAAAGCGGAATGGAGAAATCTCCGTTTTCTAATTCAAAAGCCTTAATTATAGATTGAGCTCAGAGTACAACTATAACGGAGATCTCTCCGCAAGGTCGAGATGAAAACTGGCTTTTCATTTCGACTGAAGCGAAGTGGAATGGAGAAATCTCCGTTTTCTAATTCTGAAGCCTTAATTATAAATTAAGTTCAGAGTATAGCTATAACGGAGATCTATCCGCAAGGTCGAGATGAAAACTGACTTTTCATTTCGACTGGAGCGAAGCGAAATGGAGAAATCTCCGTTTTCTAATTCTAAAGCCCTAATTGTAGATTGAGTTCAGAGTATGACTGTAACGGAGATCTCTCCGCAAGGTCGAGATGAAAAGAAAAACAACCCAGCCTTTTCATTTCGACTGAAGCGAAGCGGAATGGAGAAATCTACGTTTAATCAATTCAGATATCCTTCTATATAAAAAGCGATATTTATCAATAAACGAAGATCTATCCGCAAGGTCGTGATGAAAAATGGCTTTTCATTTCGACTGAAGCGAAGCGGAATGGAGAAATCTACGTTTAATCAATTCAGATGTCCTTCTATATAAAAAGCGATATTTATCAATAAACGGAGATCTCTCCGCAAGGTCGAGATGAAAAGAAAAAATAACCCAGCCTTTTCTTTTCGACTGAAGCGAAGCGGAATGGAGAAATCTACGTTTTCATATTCTATAGCTATAATTATGGATTAAGTTTAGAGTATGACTATAACGGAGATCTCTCCGCAAGGTCGAGATGAAAAAAAGTTGTTCTACTTAACAGTGACCATCATATCATTAGGATACTTCACTTTATAACTGAATGATAAATTTTCTTGACTTCCAGATGCCATAGACTTTTTCCAAGACAAAATTCCAGTATCCTCATTTATACTTGCTCCAGATTTTTCCAGCAACTCTATCTTTATATCATCATGAGACGCTACAGGAATCTGATCTAAGATTTCTATTGTGATATCATTAGATTTATTGTTCTTTACAGATATCTCATAACTTAACGATTCTTCTGCATTCTTACCAAATAATTTTTTATCATACTTGTCTTTCAATTGTTTTCTTGATACGATGACTTCTGGGTCTATACCTAAAGAAATTCTTAATGTATCTTCTGTAGATTTAGAATTAATATAAGTACTTCCTTTATAGGTATTCTTCAGGAATAGATTTGCCTTTCCACTCAACATGTCAATCTTGTGCCATTCTGGAATCTTAGCTATTAGATAAGCATTTTCTTTTTTGAGTGGTACCGCATAATACTCGAATACAGCTGGTATGCTTTCTTCATCAAGAAGGATATCTATCTCTTTATTATCTGATAGAATTGTATAGGGTTTTTCTATTACGTACTCTACAGAGTTGATAGACTCCAATTTTACCTGACGGACTGGTTGTCGACGTACCATTTCTATTTTCTGCCGCTTAGAATATCCAGAGTATGCACTTTCGATATCATGCATCAGACCATCTCTATATCCTACCACTGCAACTTCTTCTATCAACCTCGAATTAGGACTTAAAGACACTTCCATATATTGTCTCGATGCTAGGAACATTTCAGTTGTATATCCTGTAAAAGAAACTACAAGATTCTTATTCATTGCATTAGCCAAAAAATAAGAACCGTCTATATCAGTCACAGTTCCATGTGTCGTACCTTTCACTATCACATTAGCACCTATAAGTGGTATTCCTTCTTCATCGAATACGACACCACTTACACTCTTAGCTCCTACACCAGATATTTTATGCGGCATTCTGTCGGTTAAGTTGTAAGGTTGTATACTTGGCAGTATATTATTCAACGTAGGATCTGCATTAGATAACGTTACTTTTACATCATTCCAATCTTGACCTGTGTTCTGGGATATATAAGCTTTACGAAGTAGACTTATGTCTTTATCTAATCCATTTACTTTCATATCATAGTATGGATACCATCTTGCATTTTGAGTATAATACATAACCCTTATACCGTCATCTGTATTTCGTTTTATATTGACCTTGATATTAATTCTATAATCTTGTTCGAGATAACGTGCATCTATATTTACTATATCAGAACTAAGCATCTGAATCTCATGTGTGAGCTTAGAGATTCGTTTTTTGATTGTTAATAATTCTATGGCAATTTCTTTCATTCTGACTCTATAGAATTCTGAAGCTTTGATGACTGCATCTATATCTGTCGTTCCATCACTATTATCAAGGTTGTCATTCTCTTCTATGACATTCTTTTCCGACATTAATGCTGTTACGCCACATTGAGCAAAGTCTATGCTATCTTGATATACAGCTATTTGTTGCCTTAGCATTTCCACTTCGGGATCCTCAGTAACTTTTTCAATCTTGTATTCTATACCAGAGTTAAATGAAATAATCTCGATATCGCCATTGGCCTCGATGACGATACTTTTAGGATTCACATCTAATGGTAGGTCTGCCAATACTAATTCTGTGAGACCAGTTTTTTCTTTTGTATCTAATACTGAAGTCACTTGAGCTCCATTAGAATAGACAATTACCTTACTGATCTTAGATGGCGTAAGAGAAGTTGAATCAATGGGAGGCTGAGTAGATAATAATAGATTGCAGATTCCTATTACGCAGGTAAGCGTTAGTAACTTTTTCATGATTGCTGATTTAGATTAATAAATAAATACTGTCTACAACAATCAAGACGCAGATAATTATATGATTACATAAATTAAGAAAAAAACTTTAATTTAAAAGTACTGCCCAAAGCCTAGGACGACACCATTCTCTTGCGGATTGTAGATATCTACGCCGTAATCTACTCTAAGGGTAGCGCCGTAGATTTTCTTATATATCAATCTGAATCCACCTCCTACGAAATGCCTAAAACCATCAGGCTTAAATAAACCAGACAGCTGACCACCTGGATCTCGCCATGATCCTAAATCTGTGAATGCAACTATCTGTGATGCCAATAGGTTAGATTCAAAAATGGCTTTTCTAATTTCCAAATTAAAAATCAATTGCGCTGTACCTCGATCTATCCGATTACCGACTCCTCTAAGGTTAACATGGCTATCTACTACAAATGGTGCAAATGGAGAATCATTATTAGTAGAAATACCAAATCGGATTCTCATTGCTATGTTGGTCTTAGCAGGCAATAATTTATAATATATCGATTGTAAGATCAAGCTGTTAAAAGGCATCGGTTCGTTAATAGTTACAACATTCTGATACAATGCCTGCCACGAAAAACCATCTTTCAGATAAGCAAAATAATTTATAAAGTCTTCTCTATAATTAACTCTTCCTAGTAACTTAGGTTGTCTCAACTTATCAGGACCAGGTTGTATTTCTACAGAGCCATTATCTATTTTTCGATACTGCTCTACAAAGTAAGATCCACCAAATTCTATACTACGATGTGAGTCAAACTGATATATCCCTGTAAGTCCTATATTATTATAATCGAAATCATATAGAACTGATACATCATCAGCGAAGTACAAGGGTTCTCGAGAAGCCCACCTCGAAAGATTAACAGAATAGCCCCAGTTAGAATCAGCCATGCGAGGTACACGATAGAAAATAGAACCAGAATGCCTATTATCACTATTCTGGTAATAGGCACTCAGTTGCTGCCCCTTACCTCTCCAGTTAATATCTGAAAAACCGATTTGATACCAAACATTACCTTTAATCCCACCGAAATTTAATATCGGTAACAATGTTCTTATTTCCTCTATATCATAATGAAGAGAAATATCATTTCCTAAAGTGTCCAAGCTATAACTTACGGCACCTATTCCAGGGAAATTTTTGAGTTTTTGAGCATCTGAAATGATCCTACTTTCATCTAACGTATCTCCTATAGATGTATGTGTGAGACGTCTTGCAGTATATTCATCAGTTTTCTCTAGTCCGTTAAAAGAGATTTCTGAAAAACGATACGCAACAGCCGACTGTCCCACTACAGATGAGGATACAAAAACTGAAATTGTAAAGAATATTATTCTAAGAAAACTCATAAAGCGGAATATACACCAAATGTATATATAGATTATATATTAAACCTGAAACCTAAATTATATGTACTTGCCTGTCCGCCTGTATCATTGAGAAACTCATTAGAAAAGTCAGTATATAATAATTCAAATTCAAGATTGGGTGTAAATTGATACTTAAACCCGATACCAAATTGAGTAAAGTAATCGTAATCCGCTTGCCAGTAAGGAGAATAGCCGCCTAATGTATACAATGTCATATTAGCTATAGGATTATAACTGAATATCAATGTTACAGGTGTAGACAATCTATTGACATGACTATCTAATCTGCCTATATCCTCTATTAAAAGATCTATCTCTGTAAAAAGTGAAAATGAATTGCCTATAGAAAAATCATTAAAAAACTGCGTCCACCACGTGGGTCCATCCCAATCAATATATGGCTGTGATGCACTACCAGATAAATCGTCTCCGATTGCAAAAACGAAAGAACTCTGTATTGAAAAATTCTTCCATTCAGGCACTGGTGCATATCTGATCATCGGACCGAATGCTGTAACTCCAGATCGTGTACTCAATGCACCACCACTACCTCCTAATACACTCAATGCTGAAGAAGGTAACTTATCATTTCTTACTCTTCTATATCTTGTATTTATACCTACATTGAGATTATTAGACACCCCATATAACGAAGTAATTATCGTGGTAAAAAAAGTAGATCTATCACTTAGATTATCAGATGGTCCCGTCTTCTGAGTATATAGATTATTAAATACTTTGGTCTCTGTACTGCCTTTAGGGATAGTAGAGGAGACGACATATCTTAAGGTGTTATTAGCTCCAGAAGCTGGCGTATATATAAGATCAGAATAATCATCAGCCACATACTCGTTTAATAACCAATCATATTCTCCATAACTAATCTTATGGCTATCAGAAACAGGCTCTTGTCTATAGTTATTAATGAAAGCAATTATAGATTTCTTACTTCCGCCAAAATCTTTTTTATACCAATTAAATATCTGTGATGTCTCAATTTTATTACCCACAACTTTCAGAAAACTATCACTATTAATTGCTGAGCTGGTCTGCTTATCCAATTGACTATCCAGCCGATCGGGATGGTAAGCAAAGTTAGTGATTGGCGGACATCCTACTGCGCCACACACTAAAGCAAAGTGAAATCTCGGATCATCGTACTGCTTAAGTAATAGATCCTTTTCTATTGTATTAAGACTGATTTTCTCTCCAGCTAAAGTTGACTTCTTCTTATCAAAAAAACCGCCAATATTCTGTACAGAACCTATGGGATAATTCTTAACTACCTTATCTATAACTAAAATGTTATATGCGTTAATATAAAAGGCTTGCACCATATTATCTGACACCCCATCAAGATCAGCGGTCGCTATATCGGATACTAAAGACTTCAGTGCTTCGCTATCGATTAACGCATCATACTTTACTTTTCCATCTACAACGTACTCTTTAAAAAATGAATCAGCTTTTTCTATAAACGGTAGACCAACTGATTGTGCAGTTACATGGATTGATATAAATAGTATCAAAGCAAATATAAATAGTGTGTTTTTCATAATCCTATTGTTTGTCCAAAGATGGCATTAACTATAATAATTGTAGTTGTCCATTATTCTCTTACCTTATTCGATTTTTCCTAAAATGGATAATAGACTACATTATGATGCTTGAATGGTCTCATTTCTGACAAAATTCAAAATTAATAATACTCATGAAATAATAAATGCAAGTTACAGTGTGTTATATACCCAAATTAGAATCATGGTCAAAAAAGAATTAATAACAATCGGACTATCTTTTATACTGGTTTTAAGTCTCGCAGGGATATTTGCGGTATCAGCATACGCTATAACTGGATACATGGATGCACCATCTGACATTATACAAAATGAGGCTATTGTAAGCACATCGGAATTTATTGCTGCTTAGTCACGACGAAGGCATAACAGCTGTGAGCTTGACTAAGCTATCCATATTACAAATCATTACCTAAATAATAAATTATTTGAATTAATTAGAGGTGACAGTATGGTGATTACCCACTTATGATTTTCAGAACCAGAGCTTTAGTCAGTTTCTGACCAGCTGCTTTCTTTTTGATATCTGCGAATGAGAACCTGAGGCCACAACCTGATTTCCATCTCGTACAACCGTATGCAGTTTTGCCCTTAATTAATCTGCCTTTCTTACACTTAGGACATGGAGGCATTTCTGTTGGCTTAGCTTTACTTGATTTTACAGTAGACAGTTTATCATCTGTACTTTTGAATGTAAGTTGCTGATTCTTATCAAAACTTATTATCCCATCAGTTTTCCCATCATTAGTTATAAAGCCTTTAAGCTTTGCTGTAGATCCTTTTTCTACGAGTCTTTTGATTTGATTATCACTTATCTTCTTGCCCATATATGCAAATGGTATCCCAAAGTCACAACCATTTTTGTACTGAGTACAACCATATTTTGAATTACCTTTTATGATAGTACCTTTAGAGCATTTAGGACATTGCATGGTGCTCTTTATTGTCGGTAGTTTCTTAACTGTCTTAGAACTACTACTGTTCTTTTTTCTATTAGACTTTGGCTTTCGATTTGATTTAGCGTAAGCTTTATTGGGAGGAGCTGCAAAGCGCTTTACGCTATTTTCTAAGCGTACTTCTTTCACCATGTCAGCTACCATATTCTTCATATCTTGAATAAATGGTTTTGGACTATAGTCACCGAGTTCTATTTCCTTGAGTCGTTTCTCCCATTGCCCTGTGAGCTCTGCAGAGGTCAGTAATTTGTTTTTGATAGTGTCTATTAATTGAATGCCCATATCCGTGGGTAAGACTTGCTTCTTCCTACGATAAGTATATTTTCTTCGGAATAATGTTTCTATTATGCTAGCACGAGTTGATGGTCTGCCGATACCATTGGCTTTCATGAGTTCTCGTAGTTCATCATCGTCTACTTGCTTACCGGCAGTCTCCATAGCACGGAGCAGAGAAGCTTCTGTGTAGTAAGGAGGTGCTTTAGTCATCTTTTCCAATAGCGATGGCTTATGTGGCCCTTGTTCTCCTTCTCTAAACGAAGGCAATACCTTATCACCATCCTTCTCCTTGTTATCAGATGACTCATCGTTAGATTTATCCTTTTGGAGATAGAGTATTCGCCATCCTTCATCGATAATTTCTTTTCCTTTAGCGACGAATTGTACAGTCTCAACTTTCGCCTTGACAGTCGTCTTGGCCACTTTACAGTCAGGAAGAAATACAGCAAGAAAGCGTCTTACAATCATATCATATACTTGCTGCTGCTCACCACTGAGATTCTGCTGTTCTCCTGTGGGGATGATGGCGTGATGATCTGTCACCTTCTTATCATCAAAAACTTTTCTGGATTTTCTGATCTTTGATTTTAATATTTGATCAGTGAATTGGCTATAGCTTTTTAAGCCTTTAAGTATACTTGGTATTTTGGGATATACATCTTCTGGTAGATACGTTGTATCTACTCTTGGATAGGATACGACTTTCATTTCGTATAATTTCTGTACTACCTTGAGTGTCCTCTCAGCACTATATCCATACTTGTTATTACAGTGTACTTGTATGCTTGTAAGGTCATACAGCTTAGGAGCATATTCTTTGCCGTCTTTTTTTTCTACCTTAGTTATGACTAATTCTTTATCTAATATCTGCTGCAGTAACTCCTGTCCTTTCTCAGGATCATCAAATCTTCCAGTTGTATTTTTGAATGTGACCTTACGATACAGCGTATGTAATTCCCAGTAAGCTTCTGGCACAAAATTCTCTATCTCATGATGTCTTCTAACCAGCATTGCAAGTGTTGGTGTCTGCACTCTCCCTATAGAGAGCACTTGCTTGTATCCACCATATTTTAGTGTATATAATCGTGTAGCATTCATGCCGAGTAGCCAATCGCCTATAGCTCTGGAACTGGCAGCGTAATATAGATTATCGAAGTCACTTGCAGGTTTTAGATCTTGGAATCCTTTTCTAATGGCTTCTGACGTGAGTGATGATATCCATAATCTCTGCACTTGACCTTTGTAAGTAGCTTCTTTTATAACCCATCTTTGTATGAGCTCTCCCTCTGTTCCTGCATCACCACAATTGATGACAAGAGTTGCTTTTTTAAAGAGTCCTTTGATTATTTTGAATTGCTTCCTGACACCACTATCACTCTTGACTTTAGTCTCAAATTTATGTGGCAGCATGGGTAGTGCATCGAGACTCCACCGCTTCCATTGCGGATTATAATCTTGTGGCGGAAGCAATGTACAGAAATGCCCAAAGGTCCAAGTAACTTGATAGCCATTGCCCTCAAAGTAGCCATCTTTTCTTGTTTTGGCTCCGATGATATAAGCTATCTCTCTAGCTACACTTGGCTTTTCTGCAATACAGACTTTCAATAAATTTCTATATAAGTTCTTAAATCACTTCAATATATAAAAATAGCGATTCATAGCTTACTATTTATTTTCTACTATATGGGAAAGCCGTAACCCCTATTCCATTCATTATTTGGGTAATGGAATCAATATTCTATTGATCAACTTAATAGAATAGAAACTATTGGTGGTGATCTGACTATAAAATTCAACCCAAACTTATCACTCATAAGTGGAGCATCTACTTTAAGATCTATCAATGGAGGATGTTACATACTTGAAAACAGATCTTTAGTAAGTATTGATAATATATTAGAACCAAGTATCACTGATCCTATTAAAGGGGATATTGAAATTTCAAATAATGGTTACCTCACGAGCTTAGATGCGTTTTCTAATATAACTACCTTATCAGGCAACCTTACACTAAATAGAAACTCTGCATTGGTAAATTTAAATGGATTTGGAAACTTATCATTCATCGAGGGCTCTTTGGACATCTATAATAATGGACAATTAATGGGTTTAGACGGCTTATCTAAATTGAGTTCTGTCCGTGGTAATTTACTTATCTCCTACAATCAACGTCTATCAAATTTAAATGGATTATCAAATTTAAAAAATGTTGACGGTGACCTATTCATAACAACCAACAGCATATCGGATATCAGTGGCCTCTCTAATCTTACTATAATTAAAGGTTCATAAAAATTATATAGCAACTATAACCTAACTAATTTAAACGGTCTTTCTAGCTTAAATTCTATAGGAGGTAATTTAAATATTGACAGAAATAGTGACCTAATAAATTTGGATGCACTTGCAAACATAAATTCAATAGGAGGCAATCTGTCAATTTTTGATAACTCAAGTTTATTAAACATAGATGGATTATCAAATCTATTAACCATCGGTGGAGGTATTTCTATACATACAAACATTTTACTCAAAAACCTAAATGCATTTTCTAATCTAACTACTATCGGTAGTGATTTAGTGATAAACGGAAATAGTAACTTGTTAAATATAGATGGCTTTTCTAATTTGAATTTAATCGCAGGAGATCTTTTAATAAATAATATTCCATTAATCACTAATCTCGATGCTTTATCTAATGTAACATCTATAGAAGGCGATGTAGATATTAGAAGCAATGCAGAGTTGATACACTTAGATGGCTTATCTAATTTAGTATCTATTAATGGAAAACTTAATATCTCAAGACTCGATGCATTAAGAGATATTAATGGCTTAACTAATGTCGGTTTTCTGGGTGGCAGAATAGATATAACAAGAAATCCTTTGCTATCAAATGTTGATGGACTAATTAAACTAGATTATATAGATAATAGCTTAACAATTACAGAAAACCCTAACTTAATGGATATCGCGGGGCTCGCTAATGTAGAATATGTAGCAGCAAATCTAATAATTAAGGGCAATATAAGATTGGAAAACTGTTGTGGTATAGTTCAATTGTTGATTAATCTTAACTCTGTAGGTGGTATTATTGAAGTATCTAATAATAATGTAGATTGCGGAAATCTACCAGAAATAATCGCCAATAATTGTTTTTTCTCACCTGTCGATCAAAAGTATAGATTTAAAGGATATACAAGATTAGATTTAGCTGACAATGAATGCAGAGCAAATAATACCCTAATGCCATTCATGAGCTTTAGCATCACAGATGAGCAAAATGTAAAAAGGTATGCTTTTGGAAATTCTTACGGTTTACATGAATTTGGTTTTCCCGCAGGCACATTCAAAATAGAACCAAAGATTGATGTCAGCAATGTTTTTCAGATCTCACCAGAAAGTGTAAGCATTACTTTTCCCAATTCTACAAATAGAATCTATCAAGACTTTTGCGTAACCCCTCTACTTGATACAACAATCATTAACATCGACATATTACCATTATCGCAAGCAAGACCAGGGTTCGACTCTCAATACAAAATTATATGCAGCAATAGAGGCACACTGCCAGTCAGCGGTGATCTGACATTCACCTACCCTACTGACATCATGGATTTCATCGAGCCAAGCGGTACTGACGTCATGGAAGACATCGGCTTGATCTCATGGAAAATAGAAGAGCTACAACCATTCCAAAAAGAAGAATATATTATTGAATTCAATCTCAACAAACCAACTGATGATCCAGCTTTAGTAGGTGGAGAAGTTTTAGATTTCTTCTTGGAATTAGAAACTAATAATCTGGCAGATAATAAAATCTTCGATGCACATATATCTCAGACTGTTGTCAACTCCTTCGACCCCAATGATAAGACTTGTCTCGAAGGAAATATCCTAACACCTGAGATGATAGGCGACTACGTACACTACATGATACGATTTGAAAATACTGGAACAGCTAACGCTATTAATGTCGCCGTTACTGATGTCATTAACACAAGTATGTTTGACTTATCGACACTTGAGATCGTAGATGCCAGTCATGAGATGGAAACAAGAATTAATGATGGTAGTCTCGTAGAATTTATCTTCCGAAATATTAATCTCCCATTTATGGATGACACCAATGATGGGTATGTGGTATTTAAAATAAGAACTCTATCAAGCTTAGTTGTCGGAGACATTATCGGTAATACTGCTGATATATTCTTTGATTTTAATCCACCGATCACAACTAATACTGAGACGACCACATTCCAAGTCAGAACGAGTACTATACAGATCCCTAATCTTAATGTCGAAGTCTATCCTAACCCAGCATCTGATGTTATTACTATCAAAGCACAGAATAATCAATCATTGGATTATCTCATCTTTGATACTTTAGGAAAAACACATGCGGTACCTTCTGGCAATAATAATATGGATGTGTCTTCTTTAGATAATGGGACATATATCCTACAAGTTATTGACAAAGCTACAGAGAAGTTTGGAGTTGTGAAAATTGTGATAGCAAGGTAGACGCGATATTTATTTTAAGTTATAGTTTTCCATACTTAATCATATGTCGTAGATTACCATCGTATTCTTATACCCGACAATATGAAATACTACGACAAAGCGATTAGTCAATTTCAAAAGCATTATGCCGATAAGCTGGAAGAGACAAGCATCCACTATCTCGATGATGATAAAGATAATCAGAGAATTATATACATCTCCTCACCAGATGTAAAGCCAGGCAACGAACCGAGAATATATGTGCAAGCTCACCAGACATCTCAGGTTATCGTATTAGCTCATGGCTTATCTGACTCGCCATATTACATGACGGCTATAGCGGAAGCGTTCTACGCTGCAGGTGCTAATGTCATCCTACCATTAATGCCAGCTCACGGTCTTAAGGAACCTGATAAAGCAATGGAAGATTTCAAACTGGAGTCCAAGTGGCGTGATGAAATTGATGTAGCTACAGAAATTGCAAGCTATTTAGGAAGTGTGATTTCATTAGGAGGATTCAGTAGTGGAGGAGCACTATGTTATAATAAAATCCTTAGAGATTCTGATAAGATAAAAGGGGGACTTTTCCTATTCGCTGCCGCCATAGACGTCAAGCTGATCAGTGAGTTAGGACAGTTGAGATTTGTCTCTGCAATAGCTAAGCGTACCGATGGTGAAATCAAGGGTTATGGAATGGATCCTTACAAGTACCCCAAATTGCCATTGTTTGCAGCATTAGAATTGGGACAAGTAATTAATCAAAATGAGAAACTCTCTGAGGGGCATCGTATAAGCCAGCCAGTATTTGCGACACATGCCATCGACGATGTAACAGCTAAGCTTAACGCTATCCATAAACTTATTAATAATCATGCCGAGAGAGGTGTTATCTATACATTATCTAATGGTATGGCACATGCAGAACTTCCACTCCGTGACACCATCATACTCGATGAAAACTACACAGATGGCAAGCCCGCTTATGCTAACCCCGATTTTGATTTGATGATGGAGAGTTGCATTAGTTTCTATAGTAAGTATATTACGGAATCTGACATATCATAATCTGGAGTTATCTCTATAATCAAAAGAATGAGCTCAATTCAGCGACATCCTAAGATTCTAACTATACATAATTTATAAACAAATTCTGTCGTTAGGCGCTTAGATCTTGATTATGAGTAAGTTATGACAATTCTTTGATTTCTTAAAAACTCAGAATTATACAGCAATTTATTATTGGAGATAGTATATTTGCACTCCATTAAAAAAAAATGGACCCATAGCTCAGCTGGATAGAGCAGCTCACTTCTAATGAGCAGGCCTCAGGTTCGAATCCTGATGGGTTCACTTAACAAAAGCCCTTGTATTCTTATACGAGGGCTCTCTTGTTTTAAGTACTCTACTGATAACAATATCATCACTATAAGACAACAATCGTGAAGTGTTCCTAAGATTACTATCCATACTCACTGATTTCAGTGATTTTTTTCTTCTACCTATTTTCGTGAGCTTTACTTAGGTCAAAACATTGATCTTTATCCTTTAGTCTTCCAAACACATTATCTACATAACGACAATAAAATAGGAGTAATAGTAAAAAGATAATGCGTATTATAGTATAACCTTACAAGCCATCTCCTATGAAAGTAATTACGATGAAGTTCTCACGTAGAATTATTGCTCTGCATTCATATATAGCATATGCTTTAATTCTCGCATCCATTGCATTGTCATATTCTGATGCCGCAGGTCAGGATTCATTATTACAACGGTTAAAGATCATTGAAGATGGTGACGAGAAGTTATCCATATTACAAAGCGTCGTAGGAGCAAACTTCTTCAATAATACCGACCTTGCAGATAGTTGTGTTAATGTCATGCTTGCTCTATCTAAATCAATAAGTTCTGACTCTATAATTTGTACTAATATTAATGCTAAAGCAACAGTAAAATTGGTCAAAGCAGAATATGATTCTGTATTCTATTATACTCAAATGGCACTGGATATAATAGGTGAAAAGTATCCAATTCTACAAGCTAAACTCCTACACGTCACAGCATTGACCTATTACTACCAAGGCAACTATGAGAAGAGCCTTGACAAGAATTTTGAAAGCTTAAAAATAAGAGAGGAACTCAATTTACCTAAACTTCAAATTCTATCCCTTAGTAATATAGCTATAGCTTACGAGCGCATGCATGATCCTGATAATGCCATCCACTATAACGAGAAAGCACTGAGCCTTACTCCAGATGAGGACAAGTATTCTATTGCAACTATAGAAAATAATATGGCAGCTATATACATTGACCAAGAGAAATTCAAAAAAGCAATCGAAGTTTTGACTTCTGCTAATCAGACTGCCATATCACTTAATAAAAAGGTTTTGTTAGTAGATACGCATATTGGATTAGCCAAATCTTATAGTGGTCTTGATAACAATCAGCAGGCTACCTACCACGCAGAGAAAGCCTTGAGCAATAGCAAAGCTCTAAATAATAAATCTAAACAAATTACAAGTCTAAATATTATAGGTGGATTAAAAATGAAAAAGGGAGAATTCAAAAAAGCCATTTCCAATTTTAATAATGCTCTAAAAATTTCATTAGACAATAATATCGGAGAAAACAGATTAGAAGTCTATCAAAACCTAAGAGATGCGTACGCTGGCTCTAGAAACTTTACGGACTATACTCGAATGAAAGATAGTATCGCAAGCTTAGAAGAAAAGCAATATACAGCTGAAAAAATAAAAATAACCAAAGAACTAACTTACAAATACGAAACAGCAAAAAAAGACCTGCTCATAAAAGATAACCTGATAAAAATAGAAAAACAAAATAATCAAAAGAACTTACTACTCCTAAGTGCAGCCTTTCTTCTATTACTATGTGGAGGTATATATGCCTTCATGAGAAACCGGCTCCGATCAAATAAAAAAATAGCAATACAACAAACAGAAATAAAAAATCAACGTATAGAACAGCTCGAACAAGAAAATAAAATATTATCAATGTCATCCATGATCGAAGGACAAGAATCAGAAAGGAAGCGGATCGCCCAAGACTTACACGATAGCCTTGGTGGTCTATTAGCTACCATCAAAGTGAAATTCGGAATTATCCAAAAAGAAATAGAAGAACTGGAATCTATGGACGTCTATAAGCAGACCAGCAACTTGATAGATGATGCTTGCGCAGAAGTCAGAAAAATAGCTCATAATATGATGCCGGATGCATTGAATAAATTAGGACTTATCGCAGCAGTCAAGGACATAGCTGACCAATATTCCAATATTAAGATTAAAGTCATAGATCTCGGTATCGGAAGATTATCTGAGAATCAGGAGATAATGCTTTACAGAGTAATCCAAGAATTCCTAAACAATACGAGAAAACATGCTGATGCCTCTGAGGTCATTATACAGTTCTCAGCTGATGATATATATGATCATATATATATCGAAGACAATGGCTCAGGATTTGATAAAGAAAAAACAATTCGCCATAAAGGGCTTGGACTTAAAAGTATGGAGTCAAGAATCAGTTTTATAGGAGGAGAGATGGAGATAGATTCTAAGATAGGTGTAGGCACAACTTTACAGATAAGTATCCCTAAAGAATAAGCATGTCATCTCATTGAATACAGTGATAATATTTATTCGATTAATAGTGGTATAAATAACAATAGGATGTGAGTGATATTTGCATTGAAAATATTTCTAAAATCAATACACCCTAAATTATGAAAACTATTTGCACCTTTTTCATTTGTCTATTTTCTATAATAAGTGTTGCTCAAATTAGTGAAGTAGAACTGATTGCAGATGGCATCGTATTCCCAAGAATGAATACTTCTCAGCGAAATGCACTCAACCCCGTACAAGGTCAATGCATTTTTAATACACAAACTAAATCACTGGAATGTTATGATGGCACCTTCTGGACTTCTGCTACAGGAGGTAGTGGCTCGAGTCCTTCTATAACAGACAGCGATAACGATACGACCATAGATGTGGAACTAACTAATGATGAAGATATTATCCGATTCAAAACAAATGGAACAGAAGTAATGAGACATGATGGGCAGACATTACACATAAGTAATAGCGGTCAGTCAGTATTCATAGGAGAGAATGCTGGTGTTGCTGATAACCTCTCTGACAATAAGAATACATTTATAGGATCACTTTCTGGACAAGCTAATGTCACAGGCTCACAGAATGTAGCTGTCGGTCATCAAGCATTAAAGGACAATATCGTAGGTGCTAACAATGTTGCGATAGGACAACAAGCATTACAGAAAAACAAAAACTTCAATAATATAGCCATTGGGTTTAATGCCGCAAGGGATAACGATAGTGGCAAAAAGAATATAGCGATAGGTGGCTACAGTGGATTCACTAATCAGGATGGCATTCACAATACTTTCATAGGGTATGAAGCGGGACGTAATACATCTACTAACACTTCAGGAAGTGTCATGATAGGTCACCAAGCTGGTATGAATGAGCAAAGCGACAATAGACTATATATCGATAATAGTAATACTTCAACACCACTAATTTACGGAGACTTTTCAATGAATAAAGTAAAAGTACATGGACAAGTAGAAGCTACAGGAACAATTATGGTAGGCGATGATCTCTCTGCTCCACAGACTGGAATGATTAGATACAATGCTTCCAACAAAGATTTTGAAGCAAGAAAGGTAACAGGATGGGCATCTATAACACAGTCTAATCCTAAATATACTCTAAGTGGGCCTGTTAACAATAGCTCAGTGGATCTTCCCCCTAACACTTGGATACAAGTGGGACCCTCCATGACTGTTAGCAAAACTTCAATTTCGAGTGCTTTAGAAATTGAATACAATGGCAGAGCATATGCATCGACATTTCCTTCATCACCGGGGGGCATTAGGTTTGAACTAAGAATTGATGGACAAACGGCTAACCACACCATCCCTGGGTCACTAAGATTTGTAGAACTAGAAGATATGATATCTGCTAAGACGATATTTACTTCTCTTAGTGATGGAACTTATACCATCAGGATGTTTGCAAAATCATCTGCTAATTCTGGTACAGCTACAGGTGTACTGTTAGACAATGGAGGCTATGGCGCAAAGTTTATTTGTAAAGAATTTTAATAATACATTTTCGTGTAAATATAATTGCTGAGGTTTTTTCGGTAGTGAATCCTATAGCAAACCTATAATCTCAATTAATCTTAGTATTATTAGGATATTAATCGCATACACAATATGATCAAACTCCTCATCGCAGACGACCACCAAGTCCTTATAGAAGGACTCGTAGAGTTACTGAGTGGTATAGATAATATCAATGTAGTTACTACTGCTAATAATGGCAAGCAAGTCTTAGACATACTCAGAGAAAATGAAATAGATGTCATACTGATGGATATCAATATGCCCATTAAGAATGGCTTAGTAACTTGTAAGGAAGTAAAACAAAAATATCCAGACATCAAAATACTTGCACTCACCACATTGGACAAAGGCAGCTTTATACAAAAGATGCTTAAGTATGGTGCTTCTGGATATCTCCTGAAAAATACAAGCCAAGAAGAACTAATCACTGCTATAAAATCTGTACACAAAGGTGAGACCTTTATTAATGAGCAAACGAATAAGATCCTGATGAATAGCCTTATGAATCAAAAAACAAATCATTCCTTTATCCCTACCCTTACCCGTAGAGAAAAAGAAGTTCTTGATCTTATCGCTAAAGAGTTGACTACAGGAGAGATTTCAGAATCACTACATATCAGCTTGAATACTGTGCAGACTCACCGCAGGAACTTGATTCAAAAATTTAATGTAAAAAACTCTGTTGGTCTTGTGAGAAAAGCCATGTTGCGAGGACTTATCGACTAAAAATATAAAAGCACGCTATAGAGTTTATCATATAGCGTGCTTTCGTTTGAGTTGTTTTATTTTCTATTATTTCCTTGCCTTAGGGAGCCTATTGCTTCTCTCCGACGATAATACAGTTATCAGCCAGATTTAAAAATCCACCAGCTACAGCTACTTGAAGATCCAATGTACCGTCTAAAGTCATATCATTATTAGACATCATAGCCATTCCTGTTGCATCTACATCTCCCATAACTGGTCCTATAGTCGTAGGTACAGTTACACCTTTAAGTTCCTGCTCAAGGATTAATGATTCTCCATCTACAGTACCTGCTATAGCTAAGTCAATTCCATCAACAACGATCTGTAATATTATGTCACTTTTAATATCAGGATCTAATCCTTCGATTATCGAAAAAGATAAATCATCATTAGTAAGACTTTCTAATTCTCCAGGGCATGATAAAGAGCCAGAAAAAGAGCCTAAAAACTTATCGCGAGCATATACACAATCTCCGCTTATATTAGCATTAGGGTCGTAATTTTCAGCATCAGGATCAGTACATCCTGTATAATTGCAATCACCACTAACCGTAGCTTCAGCATTATAATTGTCAGCATTAACATCAGTACATCCTTTAATTTCATCATCTCCACAAGAATTGAAGACGATAGTAAAACTCAATATGATTACTAACTGAATTAGGCTTATTAATTTCATTGTATTTATTTTTATCAATAGTATTTCAATAATACTCAGAATATCTAATATTCTGATCATAAACAAAAATTAAAAAAGAGGGTTAACACTTATAGATACGATTTAGAAGGACATTAGCAGTAATTGGGAGTAATAATGACCACTAATTCGAATTTGCTGCTAATTTTGCACCTTAACCATCCATAATAATGAAGGCAGAAGATTTTAAATTTAATACCATACAAGAGGCCGTAGCTGATATAAAAGCTGGAAAAGTAATAATAGTAGTAGATGATGAGGACAGGGAGAATGAAGGTGACTTCATATGTGCCGCCGAGAAGATTACCCCAGAGATCATCAACTTCATGGCAACTCACGGAAGAGGTCTTATATGTACTCCTGTAACTCAATCAAGAGCATCAGAACTTGGTCTCGTTAAGATGGTCAGTAGCAATACTGCTTTACATGAGACAGCATTTACTGTGTCTATAGATCTCATAGGACAAGGCTGCTCGACTGGCATCTCTGCTTATGATAGATCTACAGGAATCAAAGCAATAATTAATTCTGAAACTAAGGCCAGTGATTATGCAAGACCAGGTCATATATTTCCACTTATAGGGGAAGATGGTGGTGTACTTAAGAGAACAGGCCATACCGAGGCAGCTATAGACTTGGCTTCTATGGCTGGACTCTCTCCTGCTGGTACACTCGTAGAGATTCTTAATGAAGATGGTACTATGGCAAGACTCCCAGAGCTGACAGTTCTGGCTAATAGATTTGACCTTAAGCTTATTTCCATCAAAGACTTAGTCGCATTCAGAATGGAGACAGAGAGATTAGTAGAAGAGAAAATAAGAGTAGAGTTCGAGAACGATTTCGGCAAGTTTGACATCATAGCGTTTACAGAAGCGATCACTAATCAGACGCATCTTGCGATCACGAAAGGCAAATGGACTAAAGATGAACCAGTACTTACACGTGTCCACTCTTCGACTAATACTGGAGATCTATTAGGGTCATTATTATTAGGCTATGGTAAGATACTTCACGAGACACTAGAAAAGATTTCTAAAGAAGGCAAAGGCGTACTTTTATACTTAAGAAATACAGAAGACGATCATTCTCTGATGAGTACTTTAGAAGCACTTAAGGAACAACAAGCTAACGGAGAAGTTATAAATTCTAATAGTATAAATCTACTCACTCAGCAACATAGGGATCTCGGAATAGGTGCACAGATACTCAATGAGTTAGGCATCAGTAAGATTCGATTATTGACTAATAATCCAAGGAAGCGTGTAGGCCTTATTGGTTATGGATTAGAAATCGTAGAAAATGTGCCAATATAAATTATAATCTAAGGTATGCTTGATCCTCACATTATCGCCCAGTCCATGTACGCTAAAGATAGGTATAGCCAATGGTTAGGCATCAATATTTTAGAAACAAGAAGCGGTTATTGTAGAGCTAAGATGACCGTAAGACATGAGATGACTAATGGATTCAAGATTGCACATGGAGGAATAACCTATGGGCTTGCGGACAGTGCATTTGCATTTGCTTCTAACTCAGAAGGACAGCTTGCCGTGTCTATAGAGACAAGCATCTCGCATACTAAAGCCGTACATCCTCACGATATTATCACTGCTGAAGCCATAGTTATGAGTAGCTCTCATAAGCTTGCCATATACGAAGTGAAAGTCACTAACCAAAAAGATGAAATTGTTGCTCTATTCAAAGGAACCGTCTATAAGAAGTCCAAAAGCTGGGATACAATAATAAAGAACGAGGATAATCCAACATAAGAAATATCTTACAATTGGAGTTATTTAATTTATTTTAAGGCACAAAACAACTTGATCTCAGAAGGCGGACATTATGTATTATAAAACATAAGTACTTTACACAAATATTTCTTTACACAAGAATATTTCTCTTCATAGATATCATGGAGATAAGCATAATTTAGAAATATTCTTAGCGCTACTATTGATTAAAACTCTATTATTAAAATGAAAAGTAACATGAAAAAACAAATACTCTATTTTATATTTCTATTAGTCGGTGTAAGCAGTTTCGGACAAAGTACTATAGAAGGTACTTTGATGGTAGAAAATACTGAAAAATCCTATGCCTTATATATACCTGAAGCTTATGACCCTTCTGAAGCTAACCCTATGATGCTAGGCTTACATCCACTTAATACCAATAGATGGGATGCAATAGCATGGAGAGATACACTCATCCAATTTGCTGAAATGAATGATCTAATATTAGTATGCCCTGACGGAGGTCCTGATGGAAGAATAGATGATCCAATTGACACCTTATTTACCTCTATGCTCGTAGACTCTATATCTCAATGGTACACAATAGATGAAGAACAGAAATATGCGATGGGATTCTCTTGGGGAGGAAGGACGACATACACTTATGGGTTGCGTAGGACTGACGAGTACAAAGGCTTACTGGCCATAGGAGCCGCCGTAGATATAACTATCATACAAGACGTATTGCCTTCTGCCAAAGATCAAGCAATATATGTTCTACACGGCAGTCAAGATGCTGTAAGTACAAGATATACACCTATTATAAATGCATTAGAAGATAACGGTGCTTGCTTAGAATCTATGCTTATGAACGGTGTAGGCCATACTATAGATTTTCCAAATAGGAATAACATACTGACTGAGGCCTATAATTTTCTAAGAACTTCAACTTGTGGTGTCATATCATCCATAGACCGTACGAATAGTAACATACAAAAAGCAAGAATTACCCCTAATCCAAATTCCGGACATTTTTCTTTAGAGAATATTAATAAGACAGAATTAGAATCTATTGAAATATATAATTCTGTGGGGCAATCTATAGATTACGATATCCAAAATAATGTCGTTGAGATAAATAATGGGATCAAAGGAATCTATTACCTCAGTTACATACGGAGAGGTATTACAAAAGTAGAAAGTTTCATAATAGACTAAATGATCTTTGAAAATATCGATATCGATCATGCGTGGAAGAGGGTTCTTAATTCACAATTTGAATCAGAATATTTTATAGCTCTTAGAAATATACTCAACGAAGAAATAGAATCTGGAAAAACCATCTATCCCCAGGAGTCACTTATTTTTAATGCATTTAAATTGACCCCATTAGACGAAGTCAAGGTCGTGATAATAGGTCAAGATCCTTACCATAATCCTGGACAAGCTATGGGACTATCATTCTCCGTACCAAGAGAGATAAGAGTGCCGCCATCACTTAAGAATGTCTATAAAGAAATTGCTCAAAATACTGGAGATCAGATCCCGGAGCATGGCGATCTTACTGGATGGGCAAGGCAAGGCGTTTTTTTGTTAAATGCTATGTTGACCGTAGAAGAGAAAAAACCTGGTTCTCATAAGAAAATCGGATGGCAAAAATTTACTGATTCTGTCATATCTACTATCTCAGATAAGAAAGAAGGTGTTATTTTTATGCTATGGGGTAGATATGCACAAGGCAAGAAACCTTTAATTGATATAAGGAAACATACTGTATTAGAGGCAGCTCATCCATCTCCAATGGCAAGAAATGCATTCTCTGGATGTAAGCATTTTTCTATATGCAATAACATCCTCCGTCTACAAGGTAAAAATGTCATTAATTGGTCCGTATAAAAATATAAGTAATGCAAAAAAGATTTAAGATTCTCATACTTATAGCGTCCGTATTAGGCTGTACAGCTGTAATAATGGGTGCTTTTGGCAGTCATGCTCTCAGTAGTCAGTTAGGTCCTAAATCTATGCATAGCTATGAGACAGCAGTACATTACCAGTTCTACCATACTATTGCTATATTCATTACAGCACTGCTATATAGGTCGTACAGTATCAAAGGTTTGTTTTGGGTAGGCCTATTTTTCTTTGGCGGTATCTGCTTATTCTCGGGGAGTTTGTACCTATTATCTATGAGAGATATTATAGGAATAGAGTCTACCGCCCTACTGGGACCACTCACACCTATAGGAGGATTGGCATTAATGGGCAGCTGGGCCGCGATATTTTTCACTGTTATAAGGATTAAGACGTAATCTTTGAAAATTCTCAAAAAATAAAACCCGTAGATCAGACATAATGTTAATTTATATATATATTTATGTCCTATTCCAGAAACATGAAAAACTACATCTTCACAATAGTCTTATGCTTTAGCAGCATATTTTGTTTCAGCCAGATTAATCTAGGCGCTGGAACACAGGTAATCTTTGATAATACAATTATAGGTTTTCAAGGCAAAGGAATGGTCGAGTGGGATGATACTTGGAGAGCAGCTGGAACATTTACATTTCATATTAGTAGTGCTATTAATTGGACTGTGGATTTAGATGCTCATTACAAGTTGATCCAAATTAGTGATAATTTCGATTTATCACCTTTGGCAGGAATTAGTATTTCTTCCTTCGATGGTGTCGGTAATAGTACTACCGAAATAGGCATTAATTTAGGTGCATTTATAGATTTTGTGCCAAGTGATTCTTATCATATATATATCGAACCTAAGATAAACCTCGGAGGCTACGATTCCGTAGCCGTATCCGCAGGTGTTTTGTTCTAATAATAAACCAAAATAATTTGGTAGATCTTTTTTGGGTGTAATTAAAGATCGTTTTATTCTAGTACTGCCATCCAAAAGGTAGTGTAAGGTCCTCACATCTCATGAGGGCCTTTTTTTATACCCTATCCTAATGGTCCTAAAATCCTAAAATCCTAAAATCCTAAAATCCTAAATTAATGTCGTGATCGATTAGCACACTATAAAACTCAATTTATTTTTATTAGAGCATAGTAAACTAATTAACTAACACAGATAGATTAATGAGACAGACTTTCTCTTGATCATATTATCATAATAAAATCATCTATAATACTCATGCTCGTTGAAAAATAAAATGGGTGTTAGCTTAACATTCTCACATGAGCTATCATGATATTCGCTTTTAGCATTCCATTAACTTCCTACTAACTTCCATTAACATTTATCTCTCCGTCTTCTACTATAATTACTCACAATTAAAAAATTAGAAGATATGAGAAATTCAATTAGACTATTTGCGATAATAACTATTGTCATGGGTGCTACTTTATTGAATGCACAGACAAGTGTATACCTTGTATCTGGAGTTCATTCTTCTGATGTGACAGCATCAGGTCTATCCACCGACTTAGTAGACCTCAAACCAATAAGTAGTTTTACAGGTGGGGTTATAGTAGACCAAGGATTAGACAAGTATCTAAGTATTAGTACTGGACTAATCTATAGAAAGAAAGGATTCCAAATCGCAGAATCTTTAGGAATAGATATAGCAGGTATGCCGCTTCCATTAGGTGTAAAAGTTGCTACTGAGATTAATACAATTAATGTCCCTCTTATGCTGAAATATAAAGTGCATGGCATAAAAAGCGTAATACCTTACATATCAGCAGGACCAGGATTGAGTTATGCAACTTCTGGATCTATAAGAACTAAAGCAACAGCTATTATTGACTTTTCAGTATCCAATACACCATTAGATCTATCAAGTGATAACTATAACCGATTGGGTATAGACGCTAACATTGCAGCAGGAGCAACGTTCCCATATGGAAAAGGAGAATTTCTTACAGAAGTAAGTTATGCTCATGCAATGACTGACTTCACAAGTGACAACTTTATAATAGACGCTGGAATAAGAACTAAGGGGGTAAGCTTTACAGTAGGATACGGAATAAGGTTCTAATAAAAATAGAAGCATTAAAAATGCTTATAGAATAGAAGTTTTTGTGACTTCATGATTGCTTGTTATAAGGTCTCTTTAAATGTAAAGAGGCCTTATTTATTTCTAATCGGCAAGAGGTCAGGAGACCTTTGCTTATACAACTATGGGAGAACATTGGGAGAGATTGGTCTCTGACCTTAATTTGAAATTATCAATAAGATAATCTACGATCATCAACTTAAAATAATAATCAATTATCAGAGAATGACTCTACATCAACCTGCTCAGAGAATTTTCTTCTGTTTCTATACCATATTATACCTAACGTCATGACGAGAAGGTATGGCATCGATAGCATATAAAGGATACCAGCATTTAATCCCTTACCTTCAGTACCACCATCTTTAAGATTAGACTCAGCTGACATTCTACACATAGGGCACTGGCTTATCACATCCTCTGATGTTATCAGAAAGATTAATATTGTAAGAACCGTGAGAAGTATGATTTTAGCTGAAGTATTCATCTTTACAAATTTACGTTATTATTAATAACAAGGCTTGAGCATTAAGTAGACAACCGGACCGGTTATGACGACATATAACCATACTGGATATACATACCGTGCCATGCGTTTATGCTTCTCCACAGAATAACTGATACCTCTACTGAATGTCAGCAGTATAAATGGCAACGATAGACCGGCCAAAATAATATGACTTATCAATATGACAAAATAGATTATCCTTATAGTACCTTCCTTACAGAACGAGGTCTCGTCTGTGGTAAAGTGATATACTACATAAGTCAATAGAAAAAAGAAAGAGCATACCATAGCACCAAATATCATATTCCTATGAGCTTTGATATTTTTCTTCTTTATAAAAAAGAGTGCAGCAACTAAGAATAATCCCGCAAGTGTATTGACTGCAGCATTAAATCCAGGCATCCAACTTGTATCGAAATTAACAGGAAATCTATCAGCAGGACGCATTAGTATAACTATAGCAATCACTACAACCGAGAGTATATAGGCGACGATATCAAGTTTCTTTCTAAGTGCTGTATTCTCTTTCATTTGATTCAAATTAGTCAATTCTAAGTTAAATGATGAGAATGATGTCAATATAAATTTACTTGACAAGTCTTCTCACTTATTAGCTTGTTGTAAGTTTTACTGCTTACGTGGTTTTTTCATTTCTATATCAGGTGTAATCTTCCGAGGCAATACAACCGCTATATCCTCTACTATAGATGTCAATGTCTCTTTATCGGTTCCCTCATAATATTGTCTTATAATACCTCCTGTATCGATAAGCATATAATTAGCATTTCGAAATTGGTTATCTTTTGTCTTAATAGTAGACGCATTAATATACCTCAACGGTTGCTTAGATGAGAACTCCTCGTGTGTTATCAAATGGTCTGATAATACAAGAAATAGAAAAGTCCGAGATTTCTTAAACTGATCTATAAGAGCAAGATCGTCTTTTTCAAGATCCTCATTTAATTTTACAAGAGTCGTCTTGTAAGTCGTCTGTTCGAATATTTTAGCCTTATCCTCAGAAGTAAAATTATAGGTATCTAAAAATCTGCCCTTAGGAGCAAGTTCTACTAACTTAGCTTTCCTCCAATTAAATCCATCCTTAAGGAAATACCAAGAACCCGCTGGCAAGCCAAAAAGCAACATTAGGATCCCTATTCGTTTTAGTATTTTCATTTCTAAACTAACATTTATTTATATGCATGGTTCATACAAAAAAAGCCACTTGCGTGGCTTTTCTATTTAATCTTGATTTCTTGTTTCTTTGAGCTCTTCCAGTTTTCCTTGCTGTTTTGAGTCGACAGGGATCTCTACTCTATCCAAATTTTTATCCATAATCTCCCCTCTTCTGTCTTTCCAGTATTTGCCTTCATTAAAGAATGCAAATACTGCCCATACTAATAATAGGGTTGGCAGCAGTACCGTCTTTACTAATCCAGGCACCTCATATTTCATATGCATAAATTCATATACAATAAGATAAGCCTTGACTAAACTCATAGCTATCATCACACCACCCATTATCACAAGTGGAAAATGCCAACCTTCTATAATGTAACCTTTACCTAATAACGCAAAGATAACTTCTGCAATAGTTATGATACCTAAGATTACTATAATCTTAGTAGCTGTTTTTTTCGATTGTTCGTAAGACTGACCCATCGTCTGTTTCTTTATATTATTGTTATAATCTCTATAAGTTAAATGTTGATAGCAAAGCTATAGTAAGTAGAAAACTAAGAATACAAATACCCACACTAAATCTACAAAGTGCCAATACAAACCTATTTTCTCTACCATCTCATAGCCATTCTTCCTGGCCGCATATAATCCTGTCGCAGCATTGATACAGATTATCAATAGGAATACTACACCTGATAATACGTGAAATCCATGAAAACCTGTGATGAAGAAAAACAATGCTCCAAAAGCCTTAGGACCGAAAGCTTGCTCCTTTATCATTCCCGCATCTTCACCTCCTGTTACTTCATACTTTAGATTATGCCACTCTCCGTCATGTTGGTGTATAAGATATGATGCTCCTTCCTCGAATGTATCACCTTTTTTGATATCATGACCATCGCCTTCTAAGTATACTCCTGGCTCCGTATGAGCACTGAATGGATTAGTAGTAATAGTAACGTGCTCAGCACCGATCATTGTAGTCCACTCCCAAGCTTGGCATCCTAAGAATGCTGCACCACCTATGATCGTTAAGATCATCCAAAAGACCACACCTTTCCTATTTTCTTGATGCCCTTCTTGTACTGCTCTCACCATAGTAAAGGAACTGGCTAAAAGAATAAATGTCATGACCGTCACAAACAAAAGCGGTTTGTGATGCAATCCCCCTGGAAATGCACTGAATACAAAATCTGGTACAGGCCATGTCGCCATACTCACTCTCAAAGTACCGTATGCTATCAAAAATCCTGCAAAAGTAAATGCATCAGAAAGTAGAAAATACCACATCATGATCTTACCGTAGCTAATCTTAAATGGTGAGACGCCACCGTCCCACAATTTCTTATCATCGACAGCGTGATGTGTTGCTGTATCCGCCATTATATCCTTATTTATAAAACATTAAAAATCCAAACAAATAAATCCAGAGGAAATCAACAAAATGCCAATAATGACATACTAATCGAAACCTCAATTTTCTTTTTTCAGTCACCACGAATGGTAAACTGAATGCGTGTACTATAGCCACTACCATAGCTGTAACACCAGCTAATATGTGTAGTGCATGTAGACCTGTAATCAGATACATAAATGATCCACTAATGCTCGCTTTTAGATCTACGCCACTTGCATATAGTGATTGCCATCCATAGTACTGAATGACAACAAAACTTATTCCTAATACAAAAGACAATAGCAGCATCGACTTATACATCCATTCTTTCTGCTTAACAAAAGCTGAAAATGATAGATGCAAAGTGAGACTGCATATTAATATCACACCAGTACTATAAAAAAACTGAGTCGGCAATTGGTATTCTAACCAATTTCCAGCTGCACTTTTAACAATGTAAGCACTTGTCAATGCTCCAAACATCATTATAATACTGGCAAAAGAAATCCATAAAGCAAAAAGCTTCGGGTGGATTTTATTCCTATGTGTAAATGGCTTATTTATATCTGCTACTTCCATAGAATATCAACCTATTAAGTAAAGAATTAAAACCAATGGTAAATAAAAGAAGGAGCTGAACATCAACTTTCGTGCACTATCTCTATTCTTTTCTAATTGCAATTTAACACCCATCCAAGTATAAATAAGCGTCAATAATATAACGCCACCTAATGCCCATAATGCGGTATCAAGACCTGCTATATATGCAAACACAACTGATGGTATAATCAATAAACTATAAAGCGCAGAATAGGCTCCTAAGTTCTTATCTATAGCCCCATCTTTGCCTTTCGGCAAAAGCTTAAAGCCTGCATTATCATAATCATCAAAAGACAAAAATGATATCGCCCAGAAATGTGGAAACTGCCATAAGAACTGTATCATAAATAGAGTTAATCCTAATAACGTCAATGTGCCATCATGTGCAACTACTCCTATCAAAACAGGAAATGCTCCCGGTATAGCTCCTACTGCAACAGATATGGTAGAATATCTTTTAAGCGGTGTATAAACGAAGGCATACAATACAAATGAAAGCATTCCTAAGAAAGCTACCATAGGGTTAATAAAAGCAAGACACATAACGCCTATCACCAACATCAATCCACTGAACAGTACTGCCTCAGAAGATTTCATACGGTTAGAAGCAACTGGTCTCATCTTAGTTCTTGTCATCATACTGTCAAATTCTCTCTCAAGAACTTGATTAATGCCATTAGCAGCTCCAGTAATTCCAAAACCTCCGATAAACAAGAGTCCAAAGACAGACCATGAAAGACTCGTGCCCGCAGCTATCAAATATGCTAAAGAAGAACTGATAACTACCATCAGTGAAAGCCTAAATTTGACAAGCAAGTATAGGTCGTCCATCTTAGATAATCTAAGGCCCGATTCTATTTTCTTTGCAATGGCTTGACTCAAGACTTTCTTATATAAATTTTAGTAATAAAAATCTCAATTAATGATCACCGGCAACTTCTCCTTCCTCTAATGGCGTCACTTGAGTTACATACTCTTTTCCATCTTTTCCATAATCATAAGCCCATCTATGGACGACAGGAATCTTACCTTCCCAGTTACCATGACCAGTATCTATAGGTGTAGACCACTCTAATGTGTTAGCACCATAAGGATTCTTTGTTTTCATTCTCTTACCCTTGTACATACTGTAGAAGAAGTTGATCACAAATAAAACTTGTAGAGCAAAAACTATAATTGCTGCTACCGTAATAAATTTATTCATAGGTCCGAAGTGCTTAAATGCATCGAAAGACTCAAAGCTATAGTAACGTCTCGGAACACCAGCCATACCTAAGTAATGCATAGGCCAGAAGATAGCATAAGCGCCTATCATCGTACCCCAGAAGTGGATCCTTCCAAGTGTCTCATTCATAAATCTGCCAAACATCTTAGGATACCAGTGATAGATTCCTGAGAACATACCAAAGAATGCGGCTATACCCATCACAATGTGGAAGTGAGCTACAACAAAGTAAGTATCGTGCATCACAATATCGATAGCTGAGTTACCTAAGAATATACCCGTCAGTCCACCAGAGATAAACATCGATACAAAACCGATAGAGAATAGCATCGCAGAATTAAATCGGATATTACCTCCATATAATGTGGTTATCCAATTAAAGACCTTGACGGCTGACGGAACGGCTATTATTAATGTAAATACTACAAAGAAATTTGATAACCAAGGATTAACACCTGACATGAACATATGGTGAGCCCATACTATAAATGACAAGAATCCAATCGCTAATATAGATAATACCATCGCCGTGTAACCGAATATTGGCTTACGTGCATGGACTGATAGTACTTCTGATACAATCCCCATGGCAGGAAGTATTATTATATATACCTCAGGGTGCCCTAAGAACCAGAATAAATGCTGGTATAATACGGGGCTACCTCCTACTCTATCGAGTGCTTGACCATTTATAAATATCTCATTTAAGAAGAAACTCGTTCCTAATCCTCTATCCATCATCAGCATGAAAAAACCTGATGCTAATACCGGGAATGAAAGAAGTCCTAATATCGCTGTTACAAAGAAAGCCCATATCGGAAGTGGCATTCTCCACATACTCATACCCTTAGTTCTTAGATTCAGTACTGTAGTAATATAGTTTATACCACCTAATAATACTGATACTACGAATAGTGTCAGACTCACTAACCACAATGTCATCCCTGTACCGGATCCTGTACTTGCTTGTTCTAATGCACTCAGCGGAGGATAGGCTGTCCAACCCCCGGAGAATGGCCCTGTACTTAGGAATAATGAATAAAACATTACTACACCTGCAAGAAAGAAAAACCAATATGATAGCATATTTAAGAATGGCGATGCCATATCTCTGGCACCTATCTGCAATGGAATGAGAAGATTAGAAAAAGTCCCACTCAATCCTGCTGTCAATACAAAGAATACCAGTATGGTTCCGTGCATGGTAACCAGAGCGTAATAGAATTCTTGTGATAATGATCCTATGCCATCGTTCACGATTATCCACTTACCTAAGATTGGCTTAATCCAAGATAAATCGGCTTCAGGAAATCCTAATTGTAATCTAAATACTATAGACATCGCAGCACCTATTAGAGCCCAGAAAATTCCAGTTATAAGGAACTGTCTTGCGATAATCTTGTGATCCATTGAGAATATGTAATGCCCAATAAAGCCAGATTGATATTTATCTCCATGATGATGATCATGGAAATGGTCATCATATCCTGTCTGTTCTATAAGAACTGCTTCTTTATCGTTTGGATCTATAGTAACATGTGCCATACTCTATATTATTTTGATATAATTCTTAATTCTGTCCTTCTATTATTTTGTCTGCCTTCATCAGTATCATTAGTGTCTACAGGATTATTCTCTCCGTAGCCTTTACTAACCATATTGCTTGAGCTGACTCCTTTTCTACGTAGGTAATCTACAACTGAAGTTGCTCTTTGTTGAGAGAGATTCTGATTCATAGCATCATCTCCTTGACTGTCAGTGTGCCCGCCTAATTCGACTTTGACACTACTATTAGCTTTCAGTATAAGAGCGACTTCATCGAGCTCATATTTAGAATCATCTTTTAACTCAGCAGATCCTGTATTATAGAACACGTTTTTTAACCTAATTGTTGACATCGTATCGGAAGACATTGCAGAAGCGAATTCAGCTTTTATTTCTTTAGCTCTATTCTTAATTTCCATGCCTAATAATCCACCTTTATAAGGGTCATCATCTGTGTTACGGATATTGTTCATATAATATGATTGCTGCTCTGCAAACCATAGATCATATTCTTCCTGACTTACAATTGTCAATCTCTTTTTCATAGAGTAGTGACCAGTACCGCATAACTCAGAACACGCTAACTCATAATCAAAAACTTCCCATCTCTGAGGACTTTCTGGATCTTTTGGATCAGCTAATTCTTGCCACTCAGGATAATCTTTGAGTTCTTGTCTATATTCTGCTGTTGTCTTAATCGGTGTGAATATAAAGTGGGTAGGTAAGCCAGGTATCGCATCCATCTTAACTCTGAAGTGAGGAAGATAGAAGTTATGTAGTACATCCTTAGCTGTAATTCTTACTCTTACTTTCTTATTAACAGGTAACTTTAATTCGTCACCTACGAAGAAATCATCATGATTTTTTTCGTCTGTCCAGTCTTGACCTAATGGATTAGATCCCGGATCTATGAGTTTATAATTCTTAGTTCCGATCTTACCATCTGCTCCTGGATATCTTACATCCCATGCAAACTGGTATCCTGTAGCTTCTATCTCGATATGCTCTTCCCCAGGCTTTATATCAGCCATTGTAGCATTCCATGCTATTAATCCTTTGATTACAAGAAACGCCATAACTACTGCTGGAATAACCGTCCAGTAGATCTCTAACTTCAGGCTATGTGGAAAGAAGTAAGCTATTCTATTCTTATCTTCTTTATACTTATAACTGAACCAGAATAAAGCGATGTGAGTAAGTACGAATACGATTCCTGTAAATACTAATGTCGTATTAAACAACGAATCTAACTGTCCCCCATGAGCTGAAGCTGATGAGTGTGGACCATAAGCCAACATTCTGTCCTTATACATCCATGCGGATCCGACACAGAAAATCAGAAATCCTACTAAAAAGACAAGCATAAATGTTGCTGATCTATTGTTCTGTTGTTCTTCCGCTACTTCCTCGCCTCTGATCACAGCAGATACCTCTGAGAGTCTACCCAACTGAACCAAAATAATGGCTACAAGAACTACAATTGCTATAATAACTAAAGCTGTCATTTAATTTGTTTCTTTTCTATTAAGTATGATGGTGCAAACTTTCATCTATGTATGGATCATTATTACTCGTCAGTGGAGCCTTGGACAACATCGACAATATGAAATATATAAATAAACATAAAAATCCGATAAATGTTCCCAGTTCTAAAAGGCCTGGTATCGTAAATCCTAATTCAAATACTGACTCAGAACCATGTCCTGCAGCATGCGCTATTTCATGACCAGCATCGGCAGCCCCGTGTGCATGTCCATCACCATGAGACTCTGCACCGTGATGTCCTCCTCCAGTTACTTCATGAGCTGTGTGTAATACACCAGGCTTTATCATTAAGAAGAAATCTAACCAATGTCCAAATATTATCAGTCCTGCTGTAAATCCTAATGAACCCATCTTTCTCTTAGTATCATTCCTCATAAGTATGAAAAATGGTGCTACGAAATTGATAGCCAGATTAGCATAAAATAAAACGGGATAGTTATCCATCCTTTGCTTGAAATATATCGTCTCCTCACCTACATTAGCATACCATATAAGCATGTACTGTGAGAACCATAAGTAAGTCCAGAATATACTAAAAGCAAATAAGAACTTACCTAAATCATGGAAGTGCTCATCAGATACATTTTGATAGTATCCTTTACCCTTAAGATGTTGTAATATTAATATTGTAAATGCGATCATAGATACAAACCAACTTGCGCCTGTGTACCATGCAAACATCGTACTGTACCAGTGTGGATCGATAGACATAATCCATAACCATACCAAAGCTGCACTACCAAATCCAGCAAACGGTAAGAATATAGCTGCATACTTTCTTATGTTATAATGCTTGTTAAAGCCATCGGCTCCTTGCTTATCCTCATTGATAGAAATACTTCTGATTTTACCTAATAGGGCAATCCAGATAAGTCCTAATATTACTGTACCTCCGACATACCAGCCTGTGTTAAGGAAGCCAGATTTTCCATCTATTAATTTGTCATAGTGCTCACCGCCGACCTCAAGCATTGCGGGATCTGCCCAGTGATATAGATGGTGCATATGGAACATAATGCCTAATCCTACGACGAGCATAAGAGGAATACCTATGATAAGAAACATAGATATAGATTCCCACACTCTCTTAAAGACAACGTACCATCCAGCCCATGCTGTAATACTTGCACACATGAAGAAACCTGCCATTAATGCAATTCCTGCAAAGAATACTGAGTTGTGTAAGAAATTAGACCAGAATCTTGTATGAATGGCATCATCGGTCATGAAAGTCCACCCTAAGCATACAACACCTATGACCATACCGATCATCAGCCACATTCTTGTGCCTCCGGCGAATTCGTAATTTAAATTTTCTTGTTGTTTCAAAGCTTAAGATTTATTACTTGTGTTTTTCTATTGGATGATCATGGTCTCCAGAGGCGTCATGATCATGACTTGGAGAGTCTATATTATCGTTAGAGTGATCACCATTGTGTCCACCTACTTCTTTATCATGTATATGTAGATCGTGATCGATACCGTCATCACCGTGATCTATTTCTGTATCAGACTTCATCAATTCTGCTACGTAATTATTACCTGCAGGTCTATCGATATTGTTTAGCGTATTAGTAGTCTGATTGTATTCTAATTCCATATCCTTCGCTTGGAGCGATCTGATGTAATGTATTACATTCCATCTTTCATCATGGTTAAGCTTATCCTTGTAAGAGCCCATAAGATTGATGCCTCTCATTATAGCGTGATAGTATCTTCCGTTAGAAGCTCTTACCATCTCATAATCGAGTGAGTCTATACCCGCAGTTCCCTTTAAGAATCTCTTAGGGGCTATGGGGTACGCTTCTGTAACATCATAGATATAACCTAACCCATCACCCTTATTGCCGTGACATATACCACAAAATACCTCATACAGCTCCTTTCCCTGTATCAAGCCAGCATCAGTAATAGGTAGAGGATTATCGATGATTTCCGCAATTGCACGTTCTCTTTCTTCGATAGTTTCTCCATAGTGATAAGGCTTAGTATCGTTAGCTTTAGGAATCGATATATTAGAAGAAGAACCTCTTGGTACTGTTCCTTTTACAGGAAGTTTCGGTTTAGCATATTCATAATACTCTTCCTCTGATCCCCATGTATTATTATAATAGTAGTTATAATAATTAGATTCATACGCTACTGAGTGTGCCATATCTGGCATGAACTCACTTCCAGTAGTATCACCACCTGGTGACTGACAGCTTGATATTAAAAAGCTGACTACAAGAATCATAATTAATGTCTGAATATATTTCATAGTTTATATCGTCTTAGAGTGTATTTCTGATGCACCAGATTTTCTTAAGAATGATTCTACTTTAGAAGAATCTACTTCAGCTTTATCGAATGCAATACAGAATTTATCATCAGTAATTCTTAGGTCTATTGTGGGGTTAACAACACCTGGACCTAATCCATTAATAATGTAAAATGTAAGTACCATACCTATAGATGCAAATAATACCGTCAACTCGAAAGTAATCGGTATAAATGCTGGTACTGCCCAGTGTGGCTTTCCACCAAAAATGATCGGCCAATCTTTAGTAAATATCCATGTCATACCACCGAATGCTGTCAGGAATCCTATCAGACCATATACGAATCCAGCAATGTGTAATCTCGATTCTGATAATCCTAATAAAGGATCAAGACCGTGTACTGGAAAAGGAGTGTACACATCCATGATTTCAAGATGATCTACATTAGCTTCTTTTACAGCTCTCAAGAGATCTTCCTCATCATTATATAGACCGTATATTATATTTTTATTATCTGCCATTTTCTTTACTGTTTGATAAATGATTAAACGTATTTACCGCCATCTAATCTGTCTTGCAAATCATTGAGTTCATCCCACTTACCATCTCTTGCGAGAGCTGCTTGCTCAGGCCAAGTTCCTGGATCATGTGTTTGGAATCTTGAGCCAGCAGCATCCAACATATTCTTTATGTCTGCTGGATTAGTACCAGCTAATTGTGCAAATGTATTGATACCTCCATTTTGTAATATTTCAGAGATCTTAGGACCTATACCTTCTATTTTAGTCAGATCATCAATCGCTGTCGTTGAACCAACCTTAGCATCTGACTTAGTTGCTGATGCCGCAGTTCCTGTAGCTATCCCAGAAGCTACTGAGAGATCATTAGTCACTGCCGTATCGTGATTAATAACGGGTGTACTTTCATGAGCACTTTTTGAATGTGAATGCTTGTGTGCATCTGGTCCAACGTATTGATTGCCTGATGATTTCAAGATACTCTTAACCTCTGCTATCGCTACTACAGGTGCTACTCTTGCAAATAATAAGTAGAGTGTAAAAAACAATCCTATCGTGCCTGCGAAGATTCCCATCTCCACCCATGTAGGAGAATAATAACTCCAACTTGATGGTAAATAATCTCTAGCTAATGTCGTCGCAATAATTACAAATCTCTCAAACCACATACCGATGTTAATCACTATCGATACGAAGAATGTGACGGCGATACTTCTTCTGTATTTTTTCTTCCAGAATATCTGTGGTGAGATTACGTTACAGAACATCATACCAAAGTATGACCACCAATATGGTCCAGCTGCTCTATTAAAGAATGCAAACTGCTCGTACACATATCCTGAATACCATGCTATAAATAACTCTGTCAGATATGCTACCCCTACGATCGTACCTGTGACAAGAATAACCTTGTTCATAGATTCTACGTGAGCGATTGTAATATAGTCTTGGAGATTAAATAGCTTACGTGTGATAATCATCAATGTAAGCACCATCGCAAAACCTGAGAATATGGCTCCCGCTACAAAGTATGGCGGGAATATAGTTGTGTGCCATCCAGGTATAACCGAAGTGGCGAAATCAAAACTTACAATCGTGTGTACTGAAAGTACAAGTGGCGTTGCTATACCTGCTAAGATAAGACATAATGACTCCCATCTCTGCCAGTGCTTAGCTGATCCTGTCCATCCAAAAGAAAGGATGTTATATATTTTTCTTCTTATACCCTTAGCTCTATCTCTTACTGTGGCAAAATCTGGAACAAGACCAGCATACCAAAATAAAAGTGAAACCGTGAAGTATGTAGATATCGCAAATAAATCCCAAAGTAATGGTGAATTAAAGTTAGGCCATAGTGGACCTCTTGTGTTCGGGTAAGGGAAAAAGTAAAATACAACCCATGCTCTACCTACGTGTATACCTGGGAATAAGGCTGCACACATAACGGCAAATATTGTCATGGCCTCTGCAGCTCTGTTAACTCCTGTTCTCCATTTCTGTCTGAATAATAAAAGTATCGCAGATATCAGCGTACCGGCATGACCGATACCGATCCACCAAACGAAATTGGTAATATCCCAACCCCATCCTATGGTTCTATTCAGATTCCACGTTCCTATTCCATTCCACACTGTCCATCCAATACAGAATAGACCGAAAGCAAATAATGTAATGGAAATAATGATACCCACAATCCATGCTGGACTAGGGGGTCTTTCCGTAGGAGATACCAAATCAACAGTAATATCGTGGTACGACTTATTACCTTGTATTAATGGTTCTCTAATTGGACTTACGTGACTGCTCATTTATTCTTTTTATATAATCCTCTTATAATATAATATCAATTATCAAGCATTACGCTTCTATAGATTCGTCTTTGTTATTCACCTTCATCGTATATGTAACTGATGACTGAACATTGATTTCTTCTAATGCGATATAATTGACAGGTGAATCTAATTTCTTAGATAAATCACCATTTTTATTGTTTTTATCACCGAAAGTAATCGCTCCTGTAGGACAAGCTGTCTGACATGCTGTTCTTACATCTGTATCTCTTAATCTTCTGCCTTCTACTTTTGCGGTAAGCTTACCTTCTTGTAATCTCTGTGTACAGAAACTACACTTCTCGATAACCCCTCTCGCTCTTACTGTAACGTCAGGATTTAAGACCATTCTTGTTAAGTTATCTGCTCCGAATGGGATCTCTTCACCATTCAATGTAGGCTGGTTACCAGGGAATATATCCGCAGTTGTATAATCTAACCAGTTAAATCTTCTTACTTTATAAGGACAGTTATTAGCACAATATCTTGTACCTACACATCTGTTATATGCCATCTGGTTAAGACCTTCAGAACTATGGTTCGTTGCACTTACTGGACATACATTCTCACATGGTGCATTATCACAGTGCTGACACATCATCGGCTGATATACAGTACTTGGATTCTCTACATCGCCGTAGTAATATCTATCAATACGTAACCATGTCATCTCATGGTGTCTACTCACTTCTTTCTTACCTACGACTGGAACATTGTTCTCAGCCATACATGCTACTGTACATGCATTACAACCGATACAAGAGTTCAGATCAACATGCATTCCCCAGTGGTGGCCTTGGCTATATTTCTCAGCAGTATACTCATCGAATGGATATAGAGTCTGATCATTCAAGTGTTGAGCATCAGCTCTTTTCTCTTTAAGGTGTGCTATATTCTCTGCTAAATCATTAATGTTAGAGTTATAGATAACTGATCTTTCTGTCAATGATCCTTGATAACCCATAATACCTACTCCATAGGCCGTCTGACCAAGCGTAGCTTCATCAGCATTTATAGTTTCTCCAGCATTGTTCTCTGCGGTAACACCTATTGTATTATGGTATTGTACTGAAGAATAGTGTTCTTCTTTTTTTACTTTGCCTGATACTGTTACATCAGTATTATAATACTGCGCAAGACCTTCATTAGCAGTCAAGCAATCATTGAGATTGCTTCCTACGCCTGTGCCACACTTACCAGCTGCTGTTCTTCCATGTCCTAATGCTAATGCAACTGTGCCCGGTGCCATACCGAATTGTAAAACAACAGGAACTGTCATTTCCTTACCACCTACGATTACTGTAGCCTCATCTCCATCTATGAGTTCGTTTAGGCCTTTAAATTTCTTGTTGCCATCATACGTCACTGGAACTGCTAAGTAATTACCCCAACTTGTTCTTGCAACTGGGTCAGGCATCTCCATCAACCATGGATTAGAACTGAACTGTCCATTACCCATACTCACTGACTCATAGATTACCATCTCGAGTTCTCCAGAACTTGGCTTGCTTACTTTGCTTTTTGCTAAGCTTACATCTACATTGAATCCACCTGCATTACTACCACCACCTACTGCTACAACGCCATCATGTAAGGCATTATCCCAGAATGATGAGAAACTTGCAAATGAAGATTGGTTAGCGAAAACTTTATTTCTCCAGACGCCTTTGACATAATCATCATAAGATTTGCCACCTGCGATTTTATTTGATTTTGCCCATGTGAGCAATGTCATTTCTTTCTGTCTTGTATCAAAAAGAGGACTGATCGTAGGCTGTATAAGACTGATCTGATTTCTCTTAGGTTGAGCATCACCCCAACTTTCGAGTACGTGATGCGTCGGTGCAATATGGTCACATATCGCTGTTGTTTCGTTGGGCTGATAAGCGACGGCGATTCTATTTTTTACTTTAGCTGCTGCTGCTGCAAACCCTGCAGACTTATGGAAGTCATACAATGGATTGCAACCCATAAAAATGACTGTATCTACTAATCCTGCTGACATTTCTGATACGAGTGCTTCTACATCACTTTCATTTCCTTGACGTTGTAATGAAGCATCACTGAATGTGATCGTCTTACCATAGTTGCTTAGAACATTATTGATATCATTAATTAATATCTGCTCATATACATTATTACTTGATCCTACTACGAGAGATTTACCCCTTGCAGAAGTTAAGTGACTTGCTACTTTATCTAGTCCTTTTTTGGCCTTAGCATTAAGACCATTGCCTCCGCTTCCGCCTGCTATCTTACCATGTAAGTAAGCTATAGCTGCTCCCATTTCACTTGGTCTTACAAGCACACGGTTATCAGCATTAGATCCTGTCATAGACATGTGGCTCTCTACCTGTATGTGTCTTGACATTTTAGAATTCTGATCTCTTACTTTTCTATTAGTTATGTATTGTCTTGCATACTCTACTGGAGATATCCAAGTACCTAAGAAGTCCGCATTAAAACTTACGATAACATCAGCTTTATCAAAATGATAACCCGGAATAACTCTATCTCCAAATGTCATTTCATTAGCTTCTAATATTGCTGCTGATGATACTGGATCGTATGCTATAACCTTAGACTGTGGATATTTAGCTTGGAATTCTTTTAGTGTTTCTTTTGCTGATGGACTTAGTATAGTGTCTGTTATTATTCTAATGTTTCTTGATGCACCTAACTGAGCAGTAACCTTACTGTCAAGATCCGCCCATGAAATATCAGAATAAGCATCACCATCTTTAGCTTGAGGTTTTCTGTATCTGTTCGTATCATATAGACTTAGAACTGAAGCTTGGGCTCTCGCTGAAGTACCACCTTTAGTCATCGTAGAAAGATCATTACCTTCTATCTTGATAGGTCGTCCTTCTCTGCACTTAACTAATATAGGACAATAGTCACCACCTTCTACATAAGTAGAAGCATAATAGGTTGCGACACCTGGAACAATTTCCTCAGGTTTTACAACGTAAGGGATTGCTCTTTTTACAGGAATATCACAGCCTGCAGCAACAGTCGCTGCACCTACTGAAAATCCTAAGAACTTAAGAAAATCTCTTCTGTTAGAATCTTTTTCCAAGAGCACATCACTGTTCTCAAGAAGGTCTGGACTTTTAAATTCCTGATCTACAGACTTTAAGAAACTTTCGTCTCTATTAAGATCTTTTTCGCCTACCCAAATAGAATTATCTTTCATCGTTTTATTATCGTGCTTCAGTATGATATTAATAATGGCATTTTGCACATTCCAATCCTCCTATATCTTCTACAGTTACCTTATCCTTAGTTCCATCTTTTAATGCGTCATGGTAGTTCTCATAACTTGTATAGTATTCATTACCTGAGAACTTGACCTCAGTCTGTCTATGACAATTAATACACCATCCCATAGATAATGGAGAGTGCTGTGACATAACTTCCATCTCTTCTACAGTGCCATGACATTGCTGACATTCAAGCTGACCTACTGTAACATGCTGAGCATGATTAAAGTAGACATGATCTGGAAGGTTGTGGATTCTGACCCACTCTATAGGGCCTTGTATAGATGTCTTCTGATCATTAGTAAGTGACTCTACGATATGATCCCATTGCGCATCTACGATGTCTTGACCTTCTTTCGGCATTTCTATCTCCTCCGCAATTTCATTTTCAGTTTTGTAGTTATCGCCTATCCACTTAGTGAATACACTTTTTATTTCGTCATTAGACATGTCCTCGTAATCTTCTATATACTTATTAGAAGCAGGATCCCATCCTATAGATGCATATATTTTAGTCAATTCTGCTGTCCCGTACTTAGAGCCTACGTTGATAGCCGAGTGACAATTCATACATGTATTAGTTGCTGGTATAACTGAATGCTTAGATCTTCTAGCGCCATCATGACAATACTGGCAATCAATTTTCTGGATACCTGCATGTGTCGCATGAGAGAACTTTATAGGTTGCTCTGGAGCATAACCTTCTTGTCTACCCAGTGATACTGCTTTATTTACAGTCGTATATCCAGCGAATATTATACCCGCGAATATCACAAATGAGACAATACCTTTTCCTGTTAATGTCTCTAATAGAGACTTACTTTCATATTCTTTACCTTCTTTCTTAGCAGCGATTACATTAAGGTTAGATATTACTCTAGTCAGCAATAATGCAAGGACCGCTAATAATCCGAATAATGCGTAGTATAACCATGTAGGTGTTTTAGAAGAAGCTGCAACTCCAGTTCCTGTTATATCTCCCCCAGTTCCCGTTGCAGGTACTGCATTAACTTGAGCGTCTACGTATAATAATATAGATTCTATGTTTTCATCTGTAAGGTGCTGGGCAGCATTCATGACAACTGGCTTATACTCTGCCCATAATTGTAAAGCACGAGGATGTCCAGCTTTAATTTGAGCCTGAGAGTTTCTGATCCACTTGTATAGATCTTCTCTGGGATAATCTGCCCACCTTTCCTCTACTCCTGCAAGTGCCGGACCAGTAGCTGCTTTTTTCATGCCTTTAGCGTGGCATTGAGCACAGTTATTGGCAAAGAGAGTCTTACCAGCAGCAGGCGTCGCTTCTGCACCAAGGTAAAATGGTAGGAAAGCTAAGATTGCTATGTAAGTGAACTGCTTTATTGTATGTCTGATCATCCTTAGAATCTATTACGTTAAATTAACCTCGAATTAACATATCGAAATTGGTGCAAATTTATCAATCACTAAGACCATTAACAATTATTAAATTAACTTTTAGCTATTTAGATGACGTCTAAATAGCTAAACTGAAACTTCTGCTTTTATATGCGGATGAGGATCATAATTTAATAATGTAAAGTCCTCATAATCAAAGTCCAATATATTATCGATATTCTTATTTAATTCCATAGTGGGTAAATGCCTTGGTGCTCTCTCTAATTGCAAATTAGCCTGCTCAATGTGATTAAGATATAAATGCACATCACCAAAGCTATGAATGAACTCTCCGTACTCCAATCCGCATACCTGAGCGATCATCATTGTCAATAATGCATAAGAAGCAATATTAAAAGGAACACCGAGAAAAGTGTCTGCAGATCTCTGATAAAGTAGACACGACAACTTGCCGTCTGCGACATAAAACTGGAACAAGCAGTGACACGGTGTCAAAGCCATTTTGTCTAATTCTCCTACATTCCACGCATTAACGATAATTCTTCGAGAGTCAGGATTATTCTTAATCAGGTCTATAGCATTCATAAACTGATCTACTGTAGTGCCATCTGGCTTAGCCCAACTTCTCCACTGCTGTCCATATACTGGACCCAGATCTCCATTCTCGTCAGCCCATGCATCCCAGATCTTAACCTTATTATCTTTCAGATACTTGATATTCGTATCACCTTTAATAAACCACAATAACTCATATATGATAGACTTAAGGTGGCACTTCTTAGTTGTAATAAGTGGAAATCCCTTTTGCAGATCAAATCTCATCTGGTATCCAAAACAGCTCTTAGTTCCAGTGCCTGTTCTGTCACTTTTTTCTATGCCATTATCGAGGATATGCCTGAGTAAATCTTGGTATTGTTTCAAGTTGTAGCTTATAGATGTAAATCTAAGATTCTTACGAGATATATATGAATTATTTAATATAAAACATATGCAAGCTTAATAAAAGAATTATATGATATACACGAGCTCATTGGTAATATTTACACTATAAGCCTTGCCCGATCTCTTGAACATAAATACGCCCTAAAGACCCAATGAAGATTGATCGATTTTGAAATATGGCAACTATTCAAGTATATTGTTCCATCATACCAATATTCATACAACAAAAACTACTTTAAATCCTATCCTGATGAATTTTAAACATAGACTCTCTCTACTACTTTCGATTTTTCTTTTACCAGCGATGGTTCTCTCTCAGAATTCAGAAGCTGTAGGAATTGATGAGAAAATAAATGAAGCTTTTACACCTTTTGCAACATTCTGTTTGGAGGTCGTACTATGGCAAGTGCCAGGTACAGGTGTTCCACTAATTATTTTCTTATTGGTATTAGGTGCATTATTTTTTACTGTGTACTTCGGATTCCCTAACATTACTAAGTTTGCTACAGCAATCAATGTAGTAAGAGGAAAATACGACGATATAGAGCATCATGAAGGTGCAGCTAATGCTAACATTAATATCGTAGATGGTGATATTGTAGATACGATAAGAGATGAAAGTCAAGATGGAGAGGTCAGTCACTTCCAAGCCTTGGCAACTGCAGTATCAGGGACTGTCGGATTAGGAAATATCGCAGGTGTCGCTATTGCGATATCCATAGGAGGGCCTGGAGCGACATTCTGGATGATCATATGTGGATTGTTGGGTATGTCTACAAAATTTGTGGAGTGTACACTTGGTGTAAAATATAGAGAAGTAGATGCCGACGGTACAGTGCATGGTGGACCTATGTACTACTTATCAAGAGGACTAAAGGAGAAAGGATTTGCCAAATTAGGTAAAGTCCTTGCTGTTATATTTGCGATACTATGTATCGGTGGATCTTTTGGAGGTGGTAATGCGGCACAGTCTAATCAAGCAGCTGCACAACTCTCTAATCTATTAGGTATGACGGGTGGTAATAGTGGTTTTATTATCGGTATTGTGCTCGCTATAATAGTAGGTGTTGTAATAATAGGAGGTATTAAAAGAATCGCATCTGTTACAGAAAAAGTTGTTCCATTAATGGCTGTTATATATGTAGTTGCATGTCTCATTGTCATTTTTAGTAACTTCTCATATATCGATGATGCTTTTGGTATCATATTCAGAAGTGCCTTTTCTGATGAAGCTGCGGTCGGTGGATTCTTTGGAGTATTAATTCAAGGATTTAGAAGAGCAGCTTTCTCTAATGAAGCTGGAGCAGGATCCGCATCAATTGCTCACTCAGCGGTCAAAACAAAATTTCCAGCATCTGAAGGTCTCGTTGCATTATTAGAACCATTCATAGATACAATCGTCATATGCACGATGACTGCATTAGTCATCATATTCTATAACAGTGGATCTTACTTCGAGTATGGTAATGTAGTAAATGATCAAGTAACTATCGCTGGCCAATCTCTCGGCGGAGCAGAGTTAACCTCGGCAGCATTCGCATCAGTAATACCATGGTTTCCGTATGTGCTTACTGTTGCAATAGTTCTATTTGCCATATCGACTATGATCTCATGGTCTTATTACGGCCTACAATCATGGAAATTCCTTTTTGGTAAAAGTAAGGCTGCAGATATAGCATACAAGCTTCTGTTCCTTGCATTTGTAATAATAGGAGCATCTGCAAATATGAGTTCTGTATGGGGATTCTCTGATGCAATGATACTGGGAATGGTATTCCCTAACATGATTGGATTATTCTTCCTATTTCCAGTAGTTAAAAAAGAACTTGTCAAATACTTGAAAGCGATCAGAAGTTGATAGCCTTCCGATATACATAGATAAATTTTAATTAGATCATAAATAAATCTGGATAATTGCATAATTGTATACTGCATCTTGGTACCAATGAAGGTGCTAAGGCCACTAATCTGGAACTGGCAGAGATGATGATCTCATCTCGTATAGGAAGTATCAAGCAATCCTCAAATATATACGTAACGGCACCATGGGGCAATACTGAGCAAAATGATTTTCTTAATATCGCTCTGATATGTCAGACTAATCTCTCAGCAGAAAAAGTGCTATCAGAGATACATATCATAGAGTCAAAACTCGGCCGTATCCGAAAAGAAAAATGGGGACCAAGAACGATAGACATAGACATCCTATTCTACGATAAAAAAATAATCAAAAATCCTAATCTGATAATACCTCATCCTCAGCTAACTAATCGTAATTTTGTACTGACGCCTTTGATGGATATTTGTCCGGAGTACATGCACCCTGAATTACAGAAATCCATATCTGAATTGCATAAATTATGCACAGATAATACAGAGGTGAACCAATTAGAAAATTTGAAGTGATTATATAATCACATCCAAAGAACACGATCTGAGAGATAATGAGCCAAACAGTTTTTCCATATTCATATATTAATATAGAAGGTAATCTGGGTAGCGGAAAGACATCCTTGTCCCATATGCTCAGCAATGAATTCCAAGCAAGGACAATACTAGAAGAATTTGAGAATAATCCATTTCTTCCTCTTTTCTATGAAAATCCAGATCGCTACGCTTTTACTGTGGAGCTATTTTTTATGACTGAAAGGTATAAGCAGCTTCAAAATTCATTATCATCTCCCGATCTATTTAGCTCACACACAATAGCGGACTTCTGTTTTACTAAGTCATTATTGTTTGCCAGAAAGAACCTTGATGCAGAGGAGTATCGATTGTTTCAGATGTTATTCTCAGTGCTTGAGAAGGGATTTCCTAATCCTGACTTAATGGTCTATTTGCATAGAGATACATCATACTTACTTGAAAACATTAAGCAAAGAAATCGCTCTTACGAGCAAAGTATCAAAGCCGAGTATCTTCAAAAAATACAAGATTCTTATTTTGAATATTTACGAAATATTACATCTTTTCCAGTCTTGATATTAGACCTTCAGAATATGGATTTTGTAAATGATGTTAATAACTATGAAACTGTCAAATTTCTTATTTCTAAAAAATATAATCCTGGCGTACATCGGATAACCGTTTCTGTGTAGTATTTAGATATTATTTCCGTTACTCTATTTTACTTATTTCTTCTGCTCTGTCGTACGCTCTACCATAAGCTTGGAGCAAAGCACCATGCACTTTATGCTTATCGATCATGGAGAAAGCAGCTTCTGTAGTACCACCTTTAGAGGATACTTTCCTAATCCATTCTTCACAAGTAAAACTGTTTTTATTAAATGATTCAACTGCTCCTTTAAAAGTCTGATAGGATAACAACTCAGCCTGTGATCTTTCAAATCCTAAAGCAATCGCAGAATCTATAAGCGTCTGCATGAAGAAGAAAACATAAGCCGGACCAGAACCTGATATTGCAGTTGCAGCATCTATGAGTTTCTCATCAGAAACGTACAATGTCTTTCCTGTAGAATTCAATAAATTCTGCACCATCACTAATTCTATACGCATGACTTCTTCGGTTGAGGTAAATACTGTCATCCCTAATCCTACCTGAGCAGGAAGATTGGGCATAGCTCTTACGACTTTGTCAGTATTTAATGCCTTCTTAATCTTATTCATTTTAATACCGGCCATTATAGATAGGATCAATTGTTGCGGTCCTATCCATTCTTGTATAATATCAAATACGGCATTACAATCCTGAGGCTTTACAGCTATAATAATCAAATCTGCATCTCGTATATAAGCTCCTGGAGCACCGTAAACTGTTCCGATATTAAGAGCTGTTATCTGAGCAGCTTTTTCAGGAGATTTCTCAAGAATAAGCATCTTATCAGGCGTAACGATATGTGACCTCAGAAAACTCTGAGCATAAGTCAAGCCCATATTACCACCACCTATTACAAGTATATTCATAGATTTAGAATTTTATATGCTTCTAAAATAGCAAGAAACAATCCACAATTGCTGATCTAACTGTATTTCAGTAAGTTATATTTCTACTTAATAATATGTTAGTCCTATAATCTCATATTATCATTATTAGTAATGTGAATTTTATAAATTTGCAACAAAGATCGTAACATGTCACAGGAAGTCATATATAACGAAGACAATATTAGGTCACTCGACTGGAAAGAGCATATCAGGCTACGTCCCGGTATGTATATCGGTAAGCTGGGTGATGGTAGCACAGAGGATGATGGCATCTATGTCTTGATCAAAGAAGTCCTTGATAATAGTATCGATGAATTTGTAATGGGTCATGGCAAGAACATTGATATTAAAATCCAAGATGGCAAAGTCATCATAAGAGATTATGGTCGTGGTATACCTCTCGGTAAAGTGATCGACTGTGTATCTAAAATAAATACGGGTGGTAAGTATGATTCTAAAGCATTTAAGAAATCAGTAGGTCTTAATGGTGTAGGTACAAAAGCTGTCAATGCATTATCGGGATACTTTAAAGTCGCTGCATTCAGAGATGGTAAATCTAAGACTGCTGAATTTCAATTAGGAGAGCTCCTTGGCCAAAGCAAAATTGTAAAAAGTAAAGAAAAGAATGGCACCTTAGTAGAGTTTGTTCCTGACGAATCGATATTTAAAAAATACAAATTCAAATCAGAGTATGTCGAAGAAAGATTATGGGATTATGTATACCTAAATGCTGGCCTTAAAATCAACTTCAACGGTGATGTCTTCTATTCTAAAAATGGACTACTTGATCTACTGACTAATAAGACAGATCCTGACCATCTCAGATATAACATCATACACCTTAAAGGTCATGATATAGAGATAGCATTGACTCACGGAAATCAATATGGTGAGCAATATTACTCATTCGTCAATGGACAGAATACAACACAAGGGGGGACACACCTACAAGCATTCCGTGAGGGTATAATCAAGACTATAAGAGATCACTTTGGTAAGAATTTTGATTCGCGAGATATACAAGGATCTATCATAGGAGCCATCAGTGTGAGAGTAGAAGAACCTGTATTCGAATCTCAAACAAAAACAAAGTTAGGATCTATAAAAGTTGCTCCTGATGGAGATACGGTAAGAACCTTCGTCGTAGACTTCATGAAGGCGAAGCTCGACAACTTCCTTCACAAGAACAAAGAAGTCGCTCAATCGATCCTCAAAAAAATACAGCAATCAGAAAGAGAGCGAAAAGAAATTGCAGGCATTAAAAAACTTGCTAACCAACGTGCCAAGAAGGCAAACATTCACAATAAGAAATTACGAGACTGTAAGGTTCACCTCAATGATAAGCGTGGAGATTTAGATATCAAAAATGAATCTATGGTGTTCATCACCGAGGGAGATTCTGCAAGTGGATCTATCACTAAAGCACGTAATGTACAGACGCAAGCAGTCTTTAGCTTAAGAGGTAAGCCGCTTAATAGTTTTGGACAGACGAAAAAAATCGTCTACGAAAATGAAGAACTCAATCTATTACAACATGCTCTAAATATAGAAGATGGTCTCGATGGCTTACGATTTAATAAAGTGGTAATCGCAACTGATGCCGATGTCGATGGTATGCACATACGATTGCTATTGCTGACATTCTTCTTACAATTCTTTCCTGATCTTGTAAGGTCTGGGCATCTATATATTTTGGAGACACCTTTATTTAGAGTTAGAGATAAGAAGGCTACTCATTACTGTTATTCTGAAAAAGAAAAACAAGATGCAATACAATCCCTAAGAGGTAAACCTGAGATCACGAGATTCAAAGGTCTCGGTGAGATCTCACCTAATGAGTTCGGTGACTTTATAGGCAAGAATATAAAGTTAGAACCGGTTTATATAAAAGGAAGTACAAGCATCACAGATCTACTAACCTATTACATGGGTAAGAACACTATGGAGAGACAACAATTTATAATCAATAATCTTAAGATCGAATTAGATAAGGTAGAGGTTGAGAATGATGAAATGGTAGTTGCTTAATTTGAAAAAATCCTTTTTCATTTCGAGCTTGCCGAGAAATCTACGTTTTTACAAATATTGATTTTTATTGTACAAACGAAGATCTCCACCGAAGGCGGACAGGTTTCGACTCATTCTGTTAAATTTTACAAACCCTACGATAGTTGAAGTGTCCCGACTTCGATCCTATACACTCATCATGTATGCCTATCTCTTTGCTTCCCTTTTGTCTGAATCAGGATTTATAGGATTTCTGGATTTACAGGATTAGGTTAAATTTAGAATATCTACCAACATAATGTTCTTAGTCCTCCGTCTACATAGTTGTAGCTCTTAATCATTGTAGTTTATTAATCAGAACAAGCATCTAAAATCCATAAAATGAAAAATATATCTAATTTAAAACATCTATTATTCTTTACAACTCTATTGGTCTTCGGACTTTCAATTACATCATGTTTAGAAGATGATTGTAATGAAACTCAGAGATTTATAGAATTCGAACAAATATATGTTCAAGCTGAAGAATTTAGAATACCTGTAACTACAGAGTCCCCAAGAGAAATGGAAGAAACTGGAAAATTCTACTTTTACAATAATAACATTCTCATCAATGAGAGAAATAAAGGTATTCACGTCATAGATAATACAGACCCTAAGTCTCCTCAGAACATTGCCTTTATTAACATCCCTGGCAACTTAGATATCGCAATCAGAGATAACATCCTATATGCTGATAATTATGTCGACCTACTAAGCATAGATATTAATGATATCAATAATCCGACTATCTTATGTAGAGATGAAGAGGTATTCACTAATTATGGCTTTAGTGATGGATTGGGATATTTCGTAGGATACTCTGAGACTGGACGTACGATAGAAGTAGAATGTGGAGATCCTAATTTTGGGTCTGACAACTTCCAAAGAGGGGGATTTGAATTATGGGATTCAAATATCTCAGTTGACAATGGTGTACCTACTGGTGCTAATGAGAACACTCGCAGGGACGGGCAAGGAGGATCATTTGCAAGGTTTTCTCTTGTAGGAGAATATCTATATGTTATCAATCAATCAGATTTAATATCATATAATATCGAATCACCAGAGAAGCCAGAAAAAACAAATACAACTTCAGTAGCATGGAATATAGAAACACTATTTCCATATGAAAACCATCTATTTATAGGCTCGCAGACTGGTTTATTCATATATAGCATTTCTAACCCTGATTCACCAGAGTACACTTCTGACTTCAGGCACGCAGATGCATGCGACCCTGTATTCGTAAAAGATGATATCGCATACGTGACTTTAAGGAATGGAACTTTCTGTCAGAATTTCATTAATCAATTAGATGTACTGGATGTAAGTGATATCACTAATCCAAAACTTATCGAATCATACGATATGGACCACCCTCACGGATTAAGTATAAGAGATAACAACCTATATCTCTGTGAAGGAGAGCATGGCCTTAAGGTATTCTCATTGGAAGATCTCAATAAAATCGATGAGAACAGAATAGATCACGTCAAGGATTTCGATGCATTCGATGCGATATCATTAAGCTCAGATCACTTACTCGTTGTCGGAGCTGGCGGATTACATCAATTTGATACTTCTGATCCGAGTGACTTAGAGGATCTCAGTTATTTTCCTACAAAAAAATAGATAGCTATGAGATTTCTATTTAATATAATTCTGTCCATTACATGCTGTAGTACATTACTTGCTCAAGATATCAACAAGGCAATTATTGTCATGAAATCAGGATCGATTCTCGAAGGGCAAATCGTAGAATGGAATAGTAACAAGCAGCTCGTACTTCTAAGTGAGGGTATTATGGACAGTATCACAATTAGTCAAAGAGATATCCAAAAGATATTTCCATCAGGAGAGATGGATGCAAAGCTCCTAAGTGAGAAAGCAATTTTTCTTAATAATATAGCTTCTCATAAAGATTACAACTTTCCGCATACAGGGTTCTATGCCACAGCTAAAGCACAATTTATAACTGGTAACGAAGGCGATAGGGCTAATGCTGTAAATGGCTTTGGAGTGTCGGTATCAGCGGGACATAGATTTACCAGAATGTTAGGAGTAGGTGGAGGAATAGGTTATGACCAGTTTATCTGGAATAGTGGAGAAGAGATGATACCAGTATTTGCTGAAGTAAATGGATTCTTGACACCATCTTTGACATCGCTATTCTATAATATACAAGCGGGCTACAGTATAGCCTTATCTGATGAGAGGTATGCCATAGAAAGTGCCAAAGGAGGAATGATAATCTATCCATCAGTGGGGGTCAGATTCGGATCGGCCGAGAACAAAATAACATTGGACATAGGGTATAAATTTCAGAATGCAACTTACATATATACAGACTTATGGACACCTACAAGTAGTCGAGAACAAAATGTTACCTTTAAGAGAATGACTATTCGTTTTGGAGTTATACTTTAGTAAAGCACTTTGTCAGAAAAATCTAACATAGAAAAACAAAAATGGGAAGCAACTATAAATGGTTGCATCTCCAACAATAGATCTGCGCAAGAGAAATTGTATCGCCATTTCTTTCCCATAATGGAAAGGATGGTGCTGCGTTACACTCAAGATGAAGACAAAATAATTGATATTCTAAATAATGGTTTTCTGAAAATTTTTAAGAAAATCGACCACTATGGATACCAAGGCTCATTCGAAGGATGGGTAAGAAAAATAATATTTAGAAGTCTCAGTGATTACTTTAGAAAAAGTCAGAAAGATCTTGCCTTCTTAATCTATGAAGAAGAATATAAAAAACAACCTAGCCAATCATCAGAACATAAACTCTATTATCAAGACCTTATTTCATTATTAGACAAACTTCCAAGTACTCAGCTGCAAGTCTTTCAGCTATTTGCCATAGAGGGATACAGTCATAAGGAGATAAGCGAACAATTACAACTTAACCAAAACACTTGCAGATGGCATCTCGCCGAAGCAAGAAAAATATTAAAAGCAGAATATAAAAAAGTGTACAATACCGATTACAATGAAGCAGGATAAGATGAATAAAAGCAATACAAGAGTTGACAGAGGATGGGGGCAGATGCATTCTGCCCTTGACGTAGAAATGCCTCAAAAGAAAGATAGAAAAAAGTTTCTCTGGTTCTTCTTCGGTGCAGGAATACTTCTATTAGTCTCAGCATTATCCTTGGTGAATCAATCATCCAGCTCATCTGGTATTATGTCACCAATAGAAATAGTTACTTCCGAAAATATACCGTCTAAAAAATCAGATAGTGTGTCAGAAAGTAATGGATCACATAGTATAACTAAACAAATCATTACACCTACTACTATTAACTCAGTAAGTGAAAACAACAACCGGTCATCACTGAAAGCGGCTGAGAAAAAAACTCAGACAAATCTGAACAATGCAAACCAAGAGATTAAAAGAAATAAAATTATCGATAGCGAAATAACTGTTAGTTCAACACAAATAATAGAAGACAAAAATAACAGTTCACTTAAGTCACTTATTACAAATACAAAAAAATCTGATCCCTTAGAATCATTTTCTGCTAATCGCTCAATAAGTGATAGAATCATAATTTCTAAATCTAATAAAAAATCTATATCTACAAGTTCTAAATTAGGTCATAAAACAACATTACCTCAATTAGCCATACCTTCTTTTTCATATCCATATATAAAAACGATAGGACAGAATACTGAATTACAAATTTCAGAAGCTAAGCTGATTGAGCCTATAGCTAAAATAAATCAGATTAATAAATGGGGAATAGGAGCTTACACTTCCGTAGGTACTGACTTCTTTCATAAAGTTAATTCACTTGGTGCTACAGTCTCTGCAGGAGTATCACTTAATCGTGGAAAATTATCAATAGGTCCAAGCATCTCTTATTCGATGACTAAGATGGGTGGTTCTAATTCTGATATCTATATACAATCTTCTGATACTAATGATGTCAGATTAGCAGATGACCCTAATAACAGCAGCGAAATGGATTTTAACCCAATTGGTTTGGGTGCAGTAGAAGATAGTCTTTATATGGATGATTTTACTGCCGAAAATAATATTAGATACATCTCTGCCGGAATAAATATAGGATACCAACTAAATTCTAAATGGGCATTACATGGAGGTATCGGTAAAGAATTTCATTTTGGTACACAATCGTTAACCCCTTTGGATATTTCAAATAGATTAGAGTCTTTGCCGTTACCGCCTATCACATTTAAGCATAGAAACAGCTATTACATTGAGAGTGGTATCTCTTATAATATATCAAGCAAATTTTCAATTGCCACTTCTTATAGATATGCAACATCATCATTAATAAATATCATCAATGATAATCGAAGAAGCTCTAAAGCTTCATTAGCGGTGAGATATAACTTTTAATTTACTGTTAGAATTTGATGGATTGCAATAGTGAGTTGTTATCACCTCTGAGTTCTAAGATACAATCATCGGCTCCTAATCTTAGCAGACCATAATTCAATTCGTTAGTAAATTCTCCTTTACGGTGTCTATTGGATTCCTCTAGTAATCCATTGTAGGTATGTGTCATTCCACTTGAAGTTATTTCCGTAATGACTTTGCCGCTAGGTAATTTCATTTGAGAGATTTCTCCGATATGTCTATCGCCACTTAGAAGGATGACTTTAGAATCTACTGATTCTAATAGCTCAAGAAGTCGTCCTCTTGAGCTTGGATAGTTCGCCCATTTCTCATACCTATGTTCTTCAGGAATTATTTGTATACCATTAGCTATTATAGTTACATCAGCGTTTTTATTTAATTCTTTCTCAAACCAAGCCCATTGCTCAGCGCCGAGTATGTCGATACTTGCATCTTTTACATATTGTCCGTTTTTTCTCACAGGTGGATCTTTGAAGTATCGCGTATCTAAAAGAATAACATGGACAGAACCTCCCTCATTCTGGAAAGAATACGACTGGTATGCGCCTTCTCTTTTTCTAAAAATACTATTCTGAGGTATGTCCAAAAAACTAAAAAGCTCATCTCTACTTTCTGCTTTTTTGACGTAAGTCTTATTCCCATTATTTATCCCATAATCATGGTCATCTCAGATACCTAATATCGGCTTCTTCTGAGAGAAAGTACTGTATCCAGGATGCTGCTTTTGACGATGGTACTTTTTTCGCATCAGTTCCATATCCTCAGTATCTCCATATATCGCGTCACCTAGCCATATCCATAGATCAGGCTTAGTAGCACTTATATCATTCCAGAGAACTTGCTTCTCATCAGACTTACTACATGATCCGAAAGCTATTGTGTTAAGACTATTAACTTGAGACAATAGTTTTGCATTAGCAGGATTGATAATATGCTCAGCAGGAACCAATGTTGTACTCTTATGCATTTTGCAATGCACTAAGGAGGTCAAGAACATCCAAGTAAGCGTAAGTATTAATAAACGTTTCATAATTAAATTTGAGCGTTAGAAGTAAACTTTAGGCCATACTTCTGGGACGTGGATAAGTTTTTTGCCCGTCGGTTGATACACCCAAAATCTCGGCTTATCATCACCATCTGCATCGATCCGCATAAAATTAAAAGCGATAGAACTCCCTTTCTTTGGAGGAGCTTCCGCGACTAACTCCCATGGAATATCTAAGGTAAATGTCCAACCCTTATCGATATCTGTATCATCGTTAATCGTCCCCACTACATCGATGGTAAGGTTCTCTTGAGGAATATGCCACTCTACCATATTCTCATCTGTATTCAATGGACCTTCTGCATCTCTTAGTATATAATCGAAAATAGCTTCTCTTGGATTTATTTCTATCTCATAGTAATCTTTTCCATCAGATCCTATATCGAAGAATATTTCAAAGCACGATTCCTTGTACAATGGGTCATCCCTATTGGTCAGATTGTTTTGGATATCTGAATCCATTAGCCATCCTTTAAAAACCATTCCACTATTATTGATATCTACTATGATAGCTGTTTCTTCATTCGAGTACTCTAAGCATTCTAATGCTTCATTCGTATTCATCAGATCACAGAATTGATCTACTCCAAATGTGAAACCTTTCTTTAAGTTACGTCTCACCTGACAACTTAGTAATAAGCTGAATAAAAATACTATCAGATATATACGTGTATATCGTATCAAGGAATATTTAGATACTTATGAGACTGAAGACTTAATTTGAATTTAGGATTGGCTTTGCAGAATTCTATAGCAAGCTTTGTATTCTCTTCTCGGAAAGCATTATCCATAGGCTGAATGAATAAATGCTGATAATCCATATCTATAAAATCGATGGGATCTATTCCCTCTTGGGGGTATACAATTTTTAACTCGTGACCATGCTCTAAAACAATATCCGTATTCGCTTTAGGGCTCATGCATATCCAATCTATTCCCTCAGGTAATTCTAAGGTACCGTTCGTTTCTATCGCAATCTCAGATTTACACTCCTTAAGAACAGAAATCAATTCTTTATCTAATTGCAATGCCGGCTCACCGCCTGTAAAAACAATAAACGGTGCATCTTCTTCAGGCCAAAGTGACAAGATCTTATCAGTCAATGCCTCAGCTGTATACTTACCACCGTTCTCACCATCTGTACCCCAGAAGTCTGTATCACAGAACTGGCATATAGCGGTAGCCCTATCTTCTTCTCTCCCACTCCATAGATTACATCCTGAGAATCGGCAGAATACAGCCGGTCTTCCTGAGTGGAATCCCTCTCCCTGTAGTGTGTAATATATTTCCTTGATTGCGTAGCTCTTAGCCATAATTAGCCGCGAAGGTAAGCGGTAAACTCTATTTCTACAAGCATATCAGCATCTATCAATCGAGATACTTCTACCATCGTTGTGGCTGGCTTTATATCAGCAAATGCCTCACCATGTGCTTTACCTATAGCTTCCCAATGATTGATATCTGTGACATACATGCGTGTTCTTATCACATCAGACAATTGGCCTCCAGCATTTTCGATTACTGTCTGTGCAATCTTTATTATTTCTTGTGTCTGTAAGTATGGATCATTGTGGTGTAAGACTATACCTTCCTGTACAGAAGTCATACCCGATACTTCGAGGATATTACCGATTCTAACAGCACGGCTGTACCCTACTATCTTCTCCCATGGTGCTCCTGATGTATAATTCTTTCGGTCCACCTACTTCTTCTGAAGTGACCTCTGTATCGTATCAAAAAAACCGAAGGCATCAAAATTACCTCTCATTTCCACTTCTGGAATCACATACTTAATGATACCATCACTATCAACTATGAACAATCTCGGATAACCAAAGTCACCACCAAAAGGCCCATCAGCAAGCAACTTGGTATTAGCTATCACTGGAAAACTTAGGGGTGTAGCTTCTAAAAACCTGATGACCTCTTCTTTCTTATTATCACTGAAAGAAAGAACTTGTAATGTCGATCCATTCTCATCCTGCACTCTATTAAGAGCATCCAAGTATTCTATACACTTAGGGCAGTCTTCATTCCAGAAATATAAGAATGAAGTTTTGCCTTTTAGAGATCCTACAGTATGCTGCACTCCTTCGGTATCATTTGCCATAAAAGGAATAGATGGGTTTCCCTCGTAGCCACCCACTTGGGCTTGCACATCAGGGCTCCTTGTTTCAAGCTCTACTAAGAAATGGTCTTGGGAGATTGCTGCAAATGCCAAAAGGACAAATGAGCTTATAAATAAAAGCAATCTTATCATCAAAAATTAATTTTGATTGCAATATGCATATAAAATAGATGTGAAGAAAATAAGCTTTAGAATTTAAGCGATAATTAATATTATCGTAAGAAAAAATCCTGCAATTTGTATTGCAGGACTTTTTTACTAAAGGAAATAGTTTATATAGATAAGAATAATATTGAGTTATACAACTCGCTTCTATGATATGATCATGTTATGCATTTACTTAAAAACAACTGGGTAATTCGCCATTACTAAGAAGGCGGAAAGGATAGAAAAAGCCAGTATGATAGAAACCACAATTTTCTGTTTTAAAGGAGATACTTATACCTACATTATCATTTACAGTAAAATTTGTCTTACAAACTTTTACTCTGTTAGGAGCGACTACACTAGCGGTTCCATTTTTAGACCCTACATTAGTGAGATTTGATGCCCCTGCACAATCTTCAGCAAGTGATACATCGATATAAAGACAATTTTCATCTTGAAAAACTAAACATACTTCGTATTCTAAATCATCACAGCAATCCTCATCTACATTAACATCACCAGGACATGTGAGAAGAAAAGAGCCACAAACTTCTCCAGATGAAGTCTCCATAGTAATTACTAAAGAATTTTGATTACATATTGAAACTTTCTTTTTCACAGTTGCACCACCAGGTACATTCGCAATTAATTTTTTACCTCCTTTTGACGTCGCTTGATAAATAGAAACATTACAACGACTATGATTTGTCAACATTATCTCAAAACGACAACAATTATCATTGTAATAGTTTAGTACTCTGTAATCGAATGTATAATCACAACATGTACCTGGATCTTGCCTCTCTCTCAAAGTAATTTTTTCTTTACTAAGGAGGTCCGACTGCTCTACAGATGTTTCTAATTGATCAAACTCATCTGATGTACATGAGAATACAAACAGACTTAATAATAGGATTGAAAGGAGTAATATTCTTTGTTTCATAATTTTTAAAATTTAAATTAATTAATGTTTACAGTTAAGTATCTTAATTATTTGAAATGGTAAACACAAGAAAAAAATCTCGAAATTAAACTACCGGACCCATTTAATGTTCAATATATATGACCGTATCTTCAATCATCTATATTAATAAAAAGTCCAGCTAAAAATAAGCTGGACTTAATAGTCTTGATATAAATCGTGTACATCCCCCCAAAATTAGGACAGTAGATTAGATTAATTTCAAAACACTAAATTTACTGTAATGGCAAGAAGAAAATTAACTGCTAAGTTTAAAGCAAAAGTTGTTTTAGAGGCTCTAAAGGAGA
>Ga0209185_1000292_pt1 | contig 66774 bp, 66 predicted proteins | sample SidtaG_2_FD_187425 | JGI IMG/M metagenome (GOLD analysis project Ga0209185, IMG submission 187425) | Marine algal microbial communities from Sidmouth, United Kingdom - Sidmouth_Asex2 metaG (SPAdes) (version 2) | ecosystem: Host-associated > Algae > Red algae > Unclassified | place: Sidmouth... | reverse complement strand
TCGGTTGCGGATAGTGATTGGGCCTTATTTTTGGAGAAAATATGAACACGCGTTTTTGGATGGGATTGGTTTCAGCGGCGATCTTAGCGTCCTGCCGGGCAGAGTCCCTGCCGGATATGAACGCGGCCAGCGCTGCGGACGTCGTAAAAATTGAGGCTCCGGACGCCGCGACTCAGGCCTTTCCAACGGACTTGCGGCGGACATCTTTGATTGTCTCTGACATTGACGAGAGCCTAAAACTTTATCGCGATGTTTTGGGGTTTCAGGTCAATTATGACGCTGAGGTCACCATGTCAAGCAAGGCTTTGCCAGCTGGTGAACCCGGTGCTAAAGCGCGCCTCGTTCTCGTCAGTTCAAATGACAGCTGGGTTGGCTGGATAGGTCTCCTGCAATGGCTAGAACCAAAGTTAGAAGTGCCTACGCCTCGAACGCGGATGGGCATTGGCGATGCGCTTTTAGTTTTTAACACTGAGAAAGTTGATCAACACTGCGAAGCCGTCGCCAAACTCCCCGGCGTGAATATGACGGCCCCTGCCAGCAACACCACTTATCCCGGACGGATAGGGGGCGACCCTATAGTCGTTAGAACTTGCTATTTATTTGACCGTGATGGCTATTTCATGGAGCTGAATAAGGTCTTGGATCGGGACTCCTATAATCAAAGCCAGTGATTACGGGCAGGCATATTTGCTAGGACTGACTTGCCCTTGCATATAATCCGGCAGGTCTATTTCCTTGTAAACGGTCACAGTATAATCGCCCGCTGATGGGTTCTGTCGCAATGGTTTTATTTCGTTCTGATAGGTATCGCTGTCCCAAAAGGAGCGCGCCGCCTCCAGTGAAGGGAACCGCACCATCAGTGTAGCATGGTTTTCAGAAAACTCACCTTCAAAGACATCAATGGGTCTCGGGCTGTTGAGGTAATAGCCCTTATTAAGAGGGTAAATCCCGGCATCCGCGATGGCCTTTGCATATTGCCCCATACGAGCCCGGTCCAAAGTTTCACCGGACACAACCATGATGACCGGTTCAGCTTCGCAAGTGGAATTTTCTGCTTTCGGAGACTGCGCCGTACATGCGTTGAGACCCAAAGCCAGTATCAATCCCAATAAATAAATTTTCATAGTCTGACCTTAAAAGAATTTAGTAACGCCAATGAATCCTACTATAACCAAGAGAAGATAGACAGCTCTGACCCAGATGCGTGACTTGTTCATGGTTTTGAGCAAAGGCTCTTCGGTCTCGTCTGATGAGCCTTTTTCTATGACCGCCATTAACAGCGGCCCCACAGGTTTAAACATGACATCAATCATGATCGCTGCGACGAAAATTAGGCCAAATAGGACCGCTTTTGACGCGAGCCAATTTTCGGCCAATGGCGCATCAGCCACGAGAGATATCCCGCCCAAAGCCAAATAAAAGCCTGCCAACACCCATTTCAAAATCATCTCTATTTTACGCAGCTGCTTGCCCTTATCCGTTTGCCCCGCTTTATGAGAGGCGTAGACGAGCCAGCACCAAAACAAGCTGACAACCCAAGCCATAACGATCCCCCAAATGGGCACATCCCAATAGCCTCCGGCTTTCACGAGGGAGAGCGTGCTGGCCACCATCAATGCCCACGCATATCGAGGGCCGAGGTCGTTGATGACGAGAATTTTCAAAATCGTCAGGCGCTCTTGCAAAGAATATTGGTCGCGTTTGCGAAATTGAGCGCCTAGGATAGCCACGCCTAAATCGCCGCCCAGCCAAAAAACAAAGAGCAAAATATGAAAGAAAACGAGTAAGCTATAGAGGGTGATCATCGCTTCAACTCAGTAAGCTCATAATAGGTCTGCATATAACCGCCGACCCCGCCTTTGAGGAAAATTCCGTCTTCGTCTTTCGTGCACCACATCTCATATGGCGGGTGTTCTTCAGGAAGATTTCCGGCCGTATCCGTGATTTGGAATTTCCTTGCGTCAAACGTTCCGGCCCCGACTGAAACGATTTCATCGCCGACGTAAACGACAGCAAAGCGCATAGGGAATAACATGGGCCCGGTAGCGCCGCGGTGGTCGGGGGAGGACATCATGACGTTTTCCATCCATTTTTTTCCGAGCTTGGCGTCCAGCGGGAAAAACCGGGACAGAAACCCGTCATTGATAATGGCGTGGTGTCCAAACCAAGTGGTCGGCGCGGCCATGGGTAATTCGACCAATTCCGTGCCTCTGACTGCGTTATGGGCGTGACAGCGCGCAGTATCATTATCAAATTGAAACCAGCCGCAGCCTTCAAATTTTGACCCGACGGATATGCGGACAAAGCCGTCAACAGGGGCCATGGTTTCAGTTACAAAGCTGGCTGTTACATCCCGAATGACATCCGGCGCGTCATCGATTTCGCAATGGGCGTGGAGAACAGAGATGCCGTCCGTTTGTTTGGTCAGAGTAAAATATTCTCGTCCGCGGACCTCATTCATGCGCTCAGGCTTACGGCTTAAATAGCTCAGCGTACCGCGTATGGTTTGATGACGGGTCATAGCTCCACGATGCACTTGCCGACATTTTTACCGTTCATGAGCTTTTCCATTAATTTGCCGGCGTTTTTCAGGCCTGTAACTTTATCTTCGACAAATTTAACTTTTCCCGATTTAACCCAAGGTGCGACTTCTGCCCGGAATTCCTCCCAACGGTTATAGAAATCATAAACGACGAGGCCGCTGACGACGGCGCGTTTGCCTAGCATCGGGCCGATCATCGTCATGGCTGGATCGCTCTCATGGTAATGAGCGGCGAGTCCGCATAGGATGACACGCCCATAGAGTTGAAGGTTTTGCATCGCAAAAGCGAGCTGTTCTGAGCCCACATTTTCATAGTGAACCGACACGCCGTCCGGCGCAGCAGCCTTGTAATCCTCATGCCAAGATGGCTTTTTGTAATCGACGCAATGGTCGAAGCCGTAAGTGTCTTCAACCAGCTTACATTTCGCCGGACCACCCGCAATTCCGATGACGGATTTTGCGCCTTTCATGCGGGCGATCTGGCCCGCCGTGCCGCCAACAGGACCGGCCGCCGCATTGACGGCGAAAACATCGCCGTCTCTGACATGGGCAAGCTGAGTCACGCCGGACCAAGCCGTCAGGCCGGGCATGCCCAAAATGCCTGCATAAGCTGACAACGGAGCAGCTTTTGGATCAACAACCGTATATTGATAATCATGCAGCGCGATATGTTCGACCCAACCGCCAGCCATGGAATGGATGAAGCCGCCTTTTTTTATTTTGGATGATTGGCTTTCAATGACTTCGCCGACAATTCCGCCCGGAATAAAATCTATTTTCGGGGTAGGAGGCGGGCTGGCCATATGTCCTTTTGACAATTGATGCCCGACATAGGGATCAATCGATATGTATTTGACCTCAACTAATATACCGCCTTCTGGGCAGGTAGGAGAGTCTACATCAATGATTTCAAAATCAGAGGCTTTTGGCGCAGCTTTCAGCTTATGCTTGAGAACGACCTGTTTCATATTATGCCTCTATCATTTCGATTAATGTACCGTCCGGAGACCGAAGTGCGGCAGCGCGTTTGCCATTATAAATTATCCCGTCTTGGACTTGGGGCGGGGTGATCCAAAAAGCTTTGTTGATGCGGTTTAACCCATCGAAATCAGGATGTATAAACGATCCAATCGCAGTGCAAGGTGGCAACATGCCAGCATGTTGCGGACGGTCAATGGCCTCCTCAGGGTAGGTGTCTATCTCAAGAAAGACGTCCCGCTCATGTTTCAGCGTTGTGATTGGGTGTGTTGTATCCATGGGCAGATCGAAGGCTTGGTTAATCATTGTGTAGATTATCTCAATGTCCCGGCCTTTCTCAATTAATAGATGTTTTTCAAGCCAGGCGCCGGTTACTTGGATATCTCGGCACGCTATGACGAGAATAAACAGCTTGTCGATCAGGCTGTTCGCACGCGGAAGATCATACATCTCCAAATCTGCGCGGATCTCTGTGAAATAGACGATTTCCTGATCCGGACCTTTGATCTGCATGGGGAAAATAGCGGGCATTCCGTCGAGCTCTTTAGGCGGCCCGATGATCTCAAAGGGTGACTTTTTCATGCGCTCATTCACGGCCAAAGTGTCTTGATTGCAAATTTCAATCGCCGCCCAACCATAGCTGCGCAGCGCGCGATATTCGAGAACGGCAGGCTGTTCAATCATGCGAATGAAGACCTTGGCGCCCGAAGCTGGCTGTAGAACACAGTATTTTCGACCTGCAGTTTGGGGGGCTCCCCAACTTTGAGCTAAGCCCTCATCAATGGCTCCCGTCTCCACACAGCTATAATCCAGCCACTCACAATATAAAGATTTAGACCGCTCCAAATCGGAGACAGTCAAAGTTGCGGCTTTCATCAAGCGCATATCAAATGATCCTAAATTTACCCGAGTGCATTAGTCCAAGCCCAACGCACCGGAATTGATGGTCCGATTTGGGTCGATGACCGACTTGATATCGTCCAGTAATTTCCACGCAGAATCGTCTCTGTTTTCGCGATAAGGATACGTCCGCCCGATTTGGAAATGCGCGGCGCCATATTTTGAAAACACGTCTAAAATGCCTTGGCGTGCTTGTTCGACAACCGCCGTCGCGTCGGGGTTTTTCTCGAAGCGTTTAATCCGTTTTAAGATGCTGGCGTCCACGGTGTCTTCGTGCAAAGCCCAGATTTCTTCGGGCCAAATGAAAACCGGCTCGATCAAAAGTCCATTCGTAGACAATGTGGTCAGTAAGTAACCTACCGTAATTTCATGATCACTTAGCTTGTCTCTCATTGCAGAAAACAAAGTCTCGATTTCTTTTAGGCAGGCTTGTCCATCTCCCATGGGGACAATGCCGTGAATCGGAACCCATCTTTCACCCTGAGGACCCAAAATGCTATTGAGAGGGCCAAAGGGGTTGGCGCGCATGATTTTCGGAATGGAGTTTTCTATCTCTTTACCGCCATGCGATTTGGCGATTTCTTTGAGGGTGTCGACCTTCGCGTCGACTTCCGCCAAGGAATGACCTTCGACCATGAAATGAACCGAGTATGCGACGTCATCCATATATTTGCGACCCGCTAAAGCGACCTTGGCGCCTTCTTTCAGTCCTTTAATAAGGCCGCCTTTCTGCTTGGTGATAACGTTAGCTAGTGATTTGACATCCGATGCCAAGCCTGCCCTTTTCATGCGAACGGCTTGGAGATTTGGGTCAAACCCAAACAGCTCACAAGCCAAGCTAAGACGACCCATTTCGACATGCGCATTGCACCAGCCGTCTCTGTCATCAAATTCGAAACTTGCAAAACCCTCTGCAGGGGGGGTCTTAATGAGGCGGAGGCTTATCTCTGCTTTATAAGCCAATGCGCCCGCATCACCGAGGAATAAGCCTGTAAGGTCAGGCCCATAATGCCGATAAAAAGGCTTTCCGTTTCTGTTGCCTGACGTGCCGGTTTTGACGATTGAGCCATCGGCCAGGACGACAGTTAGGGAGGTTACGCTTTGTGTGGATGTGCCATATGTGCCGGCTCCAAAAAAGGCGTTATTATTGGACAATCCGCCACCAATTGTTGAGCGGCTTCCGGAGAGCGGACCCCAAAAGGGCGTTCGTACGCCATGCGGTTTAAGCGCTTCATAGAGCTGTTGCCATGTGACGCCAGCTTGAACGCTGACATACATATCGTCTGTATTTATCTCCAAAATTTCGTTCATACCGGATAGGTCTAGAATGCCGGTTTTCTCTTTCGAAGGGATGAAGCCTTTTGTGTAGGACATCCCCCCGCCGCGGGGATTGAGCGGGATTTTTGCGCGCGCCGCAATCTTGACGGCCTCTGATAGTTCTTCTGTTGTTTTAGGACTGATGATAAAATCGGCCAGCTTGCCTTTTGCCCAGATATCCTGGCTGAAGAAAGCCCGTGCTGCGTCATCCTCCGAGACATTCTCCGAGCCTAATGCCTGTTTCAAATTTTTTCGGTCAGTGTCGGTCAGTGGCTTGTTCATAATTATCCTCTTATCCTGTCCTATCGACGGGTCATTTCTTGGCTTTGCGGTGAGTCAAATTTGCCCCATCAAGATTTTCCAGCGTCATTTTATACTTATAGCGGTCCGGATGATACCAGGCGTAAATATCTTGGATGGGGCGGTTATCATAGTCGTACATTACGCAGTGGATTTTCAACAGTGGAAGTCCTTCGGTCGCATCCAGAGCTTGAGCGACGACTTCGCTCGCACTTACGGGTAAGATAGTTTGCTCCGCTCGCTTCGCGGTAATGTTTTTTCGGTTAAGGAGCGTCAGAAGGGACGCCTCTTTAAGTTCAGTGTTAGTGAGTCCATCTGTTAGTCCCAAGGGAAGAAATGTCTCGACATACGATAAGATTTTCTTCTCCAGTTGTAGGCAGTGAGCAATTTTCTCGACCTCAGTCTTGTTTGGTAGCTCAAGGTTCGCTGAAACAGAGCTAGGCGCCGTGACTATCTCCCTGCTGATGATTATGGCCTGCGTTGTGTTCCGAAGTTTTTCTACGTTCTTGACGTAATCACGGCCAGAATCGTTAAAGTTCAGGTCCGTGTTGGCCGTCACTATTGTGCCGCGCCCCCGCTGCCGCGTCACTAAACCGGATTGCGCCAATTCGTTCAGCGCACGTTTGACTGTAATGCGAGATACATCCAACTGTTCAGCCAATTGCAACTCACCGGGAATCTTACTGCCCGTCGGTAAGTCGCCTGACTGAATTTTCTGCCGAATAGCGACATAGATCTGATGGTAGAGCGGTACGGGCTTATTTGGATTTAAGAGAGGTAAACGCGGCTCGAATAATGGATCAATCTTTTCTGATCTCGTCACGAGACCTTCCATTCATCGCACAAGGTGCGTTTATAGAGTTGACCCTCTTTGAACCAATGCCAAGTCCGCGCGCGATGATTCTTGGTGTCTCCCATCGCGATGATTTCAAAAAAATGAGCCCCAGGGTCATCTTTGCGAGACAAATTTAGCAGTATTAAGTCGTCTTTGGTTTGCCAGGCAGAGCCATGAAAGGTGTCTGTGTCCCACCAAAGGCGGCCATCCTTATAGATTCCGGGCAGCACCGCTTTATATTCCCGCCCATCATCCCATGTAAAATGGTTGTGCTGAATGTAGGCGTAATTACCGGTCTCCGGGAATTCGCAGTGTATACGTGTCTTATGTTTATCCAAGAGATTTAGGTCTTTATCTACATGGGTATAGACGCCCTCCCATGTTCCCGCGTGATCTAACATGGCAGGCATATCTCTACGGAATTCGTAAATACTGTCCGTCAAAATTTTCTCCAATGTGCTTTTAATGTCACACCCAATTCGAAATTTGATCTGATAAATTTTCTATTTGTTACAGATCAAAGTCAGCCTTGCGGTAACATTCTTATACTTTGTTATAAAAGATATATCATTATATCAATTGCGGAAGATCAACTCATATATTTTTCGCCATCAAAGGGAGGCCGCTTATGCGAAACTTAACAAAAATTCTGATTTCCACCACGTCACTAATCGGGATGGCGGCGATACCGTCGGCAGCGCAAGCGCAGATCGATGAAATAATCATCACGGCTCAGCGAACCAGCGAGAACATTCAAGATGTGCCTATCGCGGTGACGGCCTTGGATACGGAGATGCTGGAAACAAAACAAGTCACAGACATCTTGGATTTACAGTCACAAATACCTAACATCAATATCGCGACAAATACTGGTACGGCCAGTGCGGCCCGCATCTTCTTGCGCGGCGTTGGAGAAGACGAATCGCGCGGTGCAGTAGATCAAGCTGTCGGGATTTATGTGGACGGCGTATATATTGGTCGTTCAGTCGGTTCACTTTTTGACGTCGTTGATTTGGAGCAAGTTGAAGTCCTTCGCGGTCCGCAAGGCACGCTCTATGGACGAAACACAATTGGCGGCGCAATCAAACTAACATCTGTGAAGCCGCAATTTGAAAATGGTGGAGATGTACGGGTCACGCTCGGGAATAATTCTCGGTATGATCTACGTGCCACAGGTAATTTGGCGATAAGTGACAGCACGGCTATACGCGTGACAGGTCTTTTGCGTGAACGCGATGGCTTCCACACTGTTACGCCAAACGGCGCTTTAGTCGGCCAAGGTGACGATGATGTCGGTGGTCTCCATGTCGCGTCATTCCGCGGTAGTTTCCTTCACGAATTCAATGACGATTGGAGCGTCTTGGTTACAGCCGACCAGACGTTGGACCGTTCTGACCCTATTCCAGATTCAAGAAACCCAGGCGATGATGCAGACAATGATATTTTCACAATTGAGCCTGCCCCAGGGACACAATGTCCGGCAACCGGCGGATTCATTGGGTTCAGTCTCGGGTGCTTCACGGCTTATGACCAACGTCTAAAAACACGCGGCGTCGCAGGCACGATTAACGGTGCGCTTGGTAATCTAGAGCTCACCTCTATCACGGGCTATCGTGATCTTGAAGATGAGCTCACCACGAGAATCGGGTTCCCTTACAGTCAGGCAACAGACCAAAATCAGTTTAGCCAAGAGCTAACAATCGGTTCAGCTTCAGGCGATGCTTTGACTTGGCTTGCGGGCGTCTATTACTGGAACGAAGATCTCGTTTTGAACTCAACATTTGTTTTCCCTTTTACAGTCGATGCACAAACCGAATCTATTTCGGCCTTTGGACAAGGCTCCTTCAACGTCACTGACGCATTGGCTATTACTGCAGGGCTTCGATATACAGATGAGACGAAAGATCTGGATGCCACACGGAATGACGCAAGCGGCTTTGCACGTGCGGAGAGCGCCAGCTTCGACAATCTTAGCTATACAATTGGCGCAGATTACAAACTCAATAATGGCGATCTTGTTTACGGTAAATATTCTACAGGCTTTAAATCTGGAGGTTGGTCTCCTGACGCCTTTGGTGCAAACGCGATTTTCTTGCCCGTTGAGGAAGAGACACTCGATTCATTCGAAGTTGGGTTTAAAAGTGATTTCGCGCAAAACCGTCTTCGTTTAAACGGCGCAGCATTTTATAATATCTATGATAATTTACAAATCGCTGCCTCTGTTCCCGGCCTTGGCTTTACACGTTTTAATGTCGACCAAGCAGAGATTAAAGGCGTGGAACTGGAAGCTAGATTTGCTCTCTCTGAGAACTTTGAACTCAACGGTAATATCGGCCTATTAGATGCTGAATACACCGAACTCACAGGCGATCAGGCCCGCGGGTTAAATAATAACAACAGCTTCAATGTCTGTGGTCCGGGCGGTGCTGCCGCAATCGCAACCGATGCGGCTGCCATTGAATGTGGTCTTGACCTAGAGCTAAAAAATGCGCCTGAGTATAAGGTCACGATGGGTGCTGTCTGGAAAAAGGATGTGGCTGGAGGATCCTTAACGGCCTCTGGTGATATTTCTCACGAAGGTGCATCTTGGAGCTTGGTTGCTAACTCACCCGCGCATGCGCGTGTGGATGCTCTTACACTCCTTAATGCCCGGCTTGCCTACAAGTCTGACAGTAACTGGTCTGCCGCAATTTGGGGTAAGAATATTACGAATGAAGAGTATTACCGTGCAACGTCAGCAACGGCGCTTACGACTTACGCTTCTGACCCGATTACTTATGGCATCGAGTTAGGTTACTCTTTTTAAAATCTAATATAGGTTTTTGATTTAAGGCAGTCGCATTCTGTGCGGCTGCCTTTATGTATTGTGCATGGCAAAAACGCTTTTTGATAAATTATGGGACGCCCATTGCGTTCTTAACGCGGCTGACGGGAATTCTCTGATCGCGATCGACCGGGTCTTCTTACACGAGCGCACGGGTAGTGTCGCCTTGGAGTCCATCGTCGAAAGCGGCCATAAACCCAGAGATCCGAAAACAGTTTTCGCGACGATGGATCACATTGTATCCAACAAAGCCGGGCGCGGGCAGGATGAGGCGCGCACGCCGGGCGGAGACGTCTTCATTACGGCGACCCGCGAAGCGGCGAGAAAAACCGGTATAAACCTAATTGATGTTTTGGATGCGGATCAAGGCATTGTGCATGTTATCTCGCCCGAGCTTGGTATCGCTCAGCCCGGATTAACCTTGGTCTGCCCCGACAGCCACACCTGCTCTCAAGGCGCGCTTGGCGCATTGGCGTGGGGCATTGGGTCAACGGATGCTGAACATGCCATCGTCACGGGAACTTTACGTTTAAGAAAGCCGCCGCAAATGCGGATTACCGTTACGGGAACATTGGGTACGAACATAACCGCCAAAGACTTGGCGCTTCATATCATCGCTAAATATGGGGCGGCGGGCGCGGAAAGATGCGCCGTTGAATATGCAGGCGAGGCTGTTGAAGGTTTGTCAATCGAGGCGCGCTTGACACTTTGCAATATGGCCGTTGAGTTCGCGGCCTTTACGGCGATTATCGCCCCCGATAAGAAGACATCTGAATATTTAAAGGGACGTCGTTTCGCGCCAAAGGGTGCAGCTTGGCAGCAGGCGCTCCGAGACTGGGAAGATCTGTTTACTGAAGACGCCGCAGAATTTGACTATGACTATCTGATCAAGGCAGAGGATGTGCGCCCGACAGTGACATGGGGGACATCCCCTGCGCAAGCCGTCATGATAACGGGCAGGATTCCTGATGACGCAGATGAGGCAGCTTTGTCTTATATGGGGCTATCAGCAGGCGATGTGATGACCGAGCAAACGATTGGCGGCGCGTTCATCGGGTCTTGTACGAATTCACGGCTTTCTGATCTACGGGCGGCTGCGAAAATTCTGGACGGGCGAAAGGTAAATGCCGGCGTCACAGCCATTTGCGTGCCCGGATCAATGCGTGTTCGCCGCGAAGCGGAAGCGGAAGGGTTGGATGAAATATTTCGTGAGGCTGGATTTCAATGGGGCGCGGCGGGTTGCGCCTTTTGCTTTTATGCAGGCGGGGAGACATTCGCGCCCGGCACACGGGTGATCAGTTCCACCAATCGAAATTTTGAGGGCCGACAAGGGCCGGATGTTCGTACACATTTAGCCAGCCCCGCAATTGTTGCGGCCTCAGCAGTTGCCGGTCACATCTGTGATCCTGAGACTTTGTAGGGGAGTATAATGCGGCCATTCACCCAACACACAGGCATCGCTGCATTTCTCCTGCGGGATAATATCGACACGGATCAGATTATCCCGTCTCGAGAAATGAAAACTGTGTCTAAGACAGGCTTGAAAGACGGTCTCTTTGCAGGGCAGCGCTATATATCGGGGCGCGTAATTAATCCAAAATTCGTCCTCAACCAGCCGCCTTTTACCGACGCGACAATACTTATCTCGGGGAAAAATTTTGGCTGTGGCAGTTCTCGGGAACATGCCGTTTGGGCGCTGAAGGACTTTGGTATCCGGGCTGTTATCGCAGAGAGCTTTGGTGAAATTTTTTACAATAACTGCATTAGAAACGGAATATTGGCTGCTCAAATGCGGGCCTCTCAAATCGAAACGCTCAATAACACTGTGTCGATAGACTTGCCAAATCAAACCATTGACGGACAGCCATTCGATATCCCGGCGGGAGACAAGGCAACGCTGATAGAGGGACTGGATGCTATCGCTGTCACCTTAAAAGAGAAAGCGAAAATTGACGCTTTTTTCGCGAAAGACGAAATAAAATTCGGCTGGAAATATAATTAAATTATACCGTCATCTTTGAATGCGGCAATATCCAGCCTTAACGCTTTTAAAATCTCTTCTGTATGTTCTCCAGCTTTGGGCGGGTCGAGATAAAGCCCCAATCTTTCACCATCCATCGAGATCGGTAGAGCAGGTAATTTACAGCGCTCGCCATCTTCCATCTCCATATCCAGCAGTCCGCCGCCCGCATTGAGATGAGGATCATCAAACATCTCCTCAGGCTTCCCGATAGGAGCGAAGGGAAGACCAAGGTTTTCAATTTTTTCCATCAACTCCGCTTTGGTCATTGATTTGAATTTATCAATGATTTGCGGGAGGAACTTGTCTTTATGTATGACGCGATCTCGGTTCTCTGCTAACTCAGGATCATCCAAAAGTTGATGCAAATCGAACGCTTCGCAGAGCGTTTTCCATTGCCCGTCAGAAACGACCCCAATAAAAACTTGCTCGCCGTCTTTGGTGTCAAATAATTGATAGATCGCCCAACTGGACACCCGGACCGGCATAGGCGCGGCAGGCTCTCCGGTGACGGCTTTTTGTGCCATATGCTGTCCGACCAAAAAGACTGTTGTTTCAAATAGAGCCGCGGTTACGCGTTTGCCTTTTCCAGTGGTGTGGCGCTCATTCAGCGCCGCCAAAATACCCATTGCGCCAAACATACCGCCCGTCACGTCAATGACTGAGGAGCCGGCCCGAAGCGGGCGTCCCGGAGGGCCCGTCATATAGGCGAGGCCACCCATCATCTGCGTGACTTCATCCAGTGCCGTTCGGTGCGCATAAGGGCCGTCGAGAAACCCTTTTTCCGAACAATAGATCAGTTTCGGATTTAAAGCCTTCAGCTCTTCATATCCAAAGCCCAATTTATCCAGCGCGCCCGGGCGGAAATTTTCAATGAAGACATCCGCCGTTTTAATGAGTTTCAAAACGGCGGCTTTCCCCTCTGGCGATTTTAGATTTATTGCGAGAGATTTTTTGTTCCGGTTATACATCGGGAAATATCCCGCACCCGCACCGCGCAGGCGGCGGGTTTTATCACCGCCGACGGGTTCGACTTTGATAACCTCTGCGCCCATATCGGCCAACATTAATCCGGCCGCTGGCCCCATAACCATATGGGAAAATTCGATGACTTTGACGCCGCTTAAAGGAAGGCTCATATTTGGGCTCTGAATTGTTGGTCGATATGACCGGCTGTGAACACCTCAACACCGTCCATGTCTTTGATATGCGCCAAAAGGGCGCGCAGCGCCCAAATGCGGAACGGTTGACCGATGACATAAGGGGTGAGAGTGAGGCCGAGCATCTGACTGCCAAAGCGATGATGTTCTTCGATCAAGAGGTCAATCGCGCTTTTGATTTGGTTTAACCAACTTTCCTCTGACTGTCCGCGAGTATGCAAAAGGGTAAAATCGGAGAGTTCATAAGAATTTGGAATAAGCGTGATGTCCCCATTATTTGTCTTTGCCATCTGTGGACTCTGGTTCATCTCCCAATCCAAACAATAGCTCAGCTTTTCAAGTGCCAGAGACGGTACTGTTCGCGAGGATTGATTGCGTGCGGGGGAGAGCCACCCATTCGGAGACGTGTCGAAACAATCAAGTGTATCCCGGATGAGCTTCAACTCTTCTTTTTCGCTCAATGTCTCATGAAATATGTCATCTGTAGATAATCCATGCGCAACTATCTCATGACCCTGAAATTTAACCGTCTTGAGCAATGGCGGATAACGCTTCGCAATCTCCCCATTGACCGCGAAACTCGCTTTGGAATCCCGTAGAGCCTCCAAAATCCGATAAACGCCAACACGGTTCCCATAGTCCCGAACCGTGAAATGCCGCAGGTCAGGGTAGGGCGTTTTCATAGCGCCCGGATGTTTAAACGGGACACCGCTTGGGTTGAGCGGGAAAAACTCGAGCGGCACAATAAAACAGATTGCGACCTTCGCGTCGTTCTCCCATTGGAGCTCTGGTCGGTCCTTTGCCATTTGCCAGTCATAGAAATCATGGTCTTGGCCGTAGGCGCGTTTGGGATAAGTGAGATAGGATTTATCCATCACGCACTACCATGAGCTGGATTAAACCCCGTCCCGCCAGTCATCACGCCGCGGGCTTTTATATCAGCCAAAGATTGGTCCCAATAATTATCGATGAAATGTTTGGCGATTTCTTTGCCTGTTGCGAACCAGACATCATCGCTGTGCGCGCAGATGTGTTTTAGCGCTTCTTCAAAGGGCCGAATGCGGTGAGGTTGTGCGACCAGATAAGCGTGAAGCGGGATACACATCACCGTACCGCTCCGCTCGCCCTCTAAAAGCAGCTGATCGAAATGCCGTTTCAGCATGTCGGTATAACGCTGCGGATCAAACCCCATGACGGAATAGGTAATCACATCATTGACCTCGAGCGAGTAAGGCATGGAGACCAGCTTGCCAGTCTTGGTCTTGAGCGGTTGCGGTTGGTCATCTTGAAACAAATCACAACTATACCAAAAATCATTCTCTGCGATGAGGTCCAGAGTATCTTCCGTGTGGGTGAGGGCCGGAGCGAGATAGCCGCGAATGCGCTGGCCTGCCGCCTTTTCAACTGTACGAATGGAATCGTTTAGAACTTGCTGTTCCTGCTCAGGCGTGAGGCCATAGGAATAACGTGTATTATAAATTCCGTGGCTGAAAAACTCCCAATCGCGCTTGATGCAATCCTCGATGATTTCAGGATGATGGTCGCAAAGTGCGACGTTCAAACTGACAGATCCGCGCAAATTATATTTATCCAGCAATTCCATGAGGCGAAGATGCCCAACGCGATTGCCGAAATCGCGTTGGCTATATTGCTGCACATTCGGAATGGCATTAGGCCAAGGTTGCCGCTGCGGATTTGTGGGCGGCATGAACTCGTAAAATTCGATATTGGGCGCAATCCAAAAGGCGAGCTTCTTTCCGCCCGGCCATTCAATTTTGGGCCGCCCAGCATAGGGCCAATAGTCGTATAGATTGGGATCAGCCTGCATAGGCCTCAAGCCAATCATAAACCTCTTGGACATCCACCACATCTGCATATTTGATCAGTAGGTCCGTGAGATTTGCGAAGTGGTAGCTCTCATGTTTATCCGCCACGCATTCAATCGGCACGATTGTTCGATAGCCATATGAGAGGCTGTCGACAGCGGTGGCGCGGACGCAACCTGATGTGCTGCCACCAGTTACAACAACAGTGTCGATTTTGTGGAAATTCAAAAAGCTGTTCAGCGGTGTTTCAAAAAATGCGCTGGGCATGCGTTTTGTGTAGACCGCATCAACAGAGCGGTCGATGTCCAAACGGTCGTCAAATTCCGTGCGCTGACTGCCGAGTTTTATATTCTGTAAACTGTCAGGTGTATTCGTCCGCGTACCCCAAATCCCGCAATCTGCCGCATTTTCCATATAGGCGACATGCGTCCAGATAACGGGCAAGCCTTTTTCGCGGGCCAGTCTTGAAATCTCATTAATGTGTTTCATCTGATCTGGGTCGGTGACGTAAGCGGTCTTGAACAGATCTGGACGCGTATATGATTTTTGCGGGTCAACGTTCACTATCGCCAGGCGCTCGCCAAAGCCAAACCGTTTTCGGGCGGGATTTGATCTGACGTCTTCAAATATTTCGCGCGCGGTTTTATTGGATAAAACCATTGTGGATTCTGTGCTCATGCTTACCCTATCCCTGAATGCACACTTTATTGACTTGATGCATCTCAACTCCGCTTTCAGAGTTAAACGGGATAAGTGCGCTATGAAAGATAAAGTTCTCATCAGTGAAGTCGGCCCACGTGACGGCCTGCAAAATTGCGCGGGTGTGATGCCGACGGATGTCAAAAAGCGCTGGATAAAGGGCCTTTACGACGCAGGCCTTCGCGAGATCGAAGTCGGGTCTTTTGTTCCCCCCAAACTTTTCCCTCAACTCGCCGACACGGCGGAGATTGTGGGCTTTGCCAAAACATTGCCGGGTTTGCGGGTTCTTGCCTTGGTGCCGAACCTGCGCGGCGCGCAGGGTGCGATTGCTGCGGGTGTCACGTCTATCGGTTTTCCGCTCTCTTGTTCTGAGACGCATTCCAGAAAAAATTTGAGACAGACCCATGATCAGGCCATTGAGAATGTCGCGGCCATTGCAGCGCTCATCAAAGAACAACCGGAAGGTCGACGCCCCGAATTTGAAGGGGCATTGTCAACAGCTTTCGGCTGCTCAATCATTGGGGAAGTCAAAGAAAGCAAAGTCCTTGAATTGGCAGAACGTCTTATAGATGCTGGTGTTGATGAATTGGGCCTGTCTGACACAGTCGGTTACGCGCAACCGCTACAGGTCAAAAGATTGATCCGAAAAGTCCGAGAGGTCGCCGGACGCGAACGCGTCAAATCCGTCCATTTGCATAATACTTACGGCCTCGGTATCGCAAACGCTTTTGCCGCCTATGAAGAGGGCATTGAGGTCTTTGACAGCTCCCAAGGGGGATTGGGTGGGTGTCCGGCTTCTCCCGGCGCGAGCGGTAATATTGTGACGGAAGACCTAGTCTATATGTTCGAAGCCATGGGCGTTGACACAGGAATTGATTTGGACGCTCTCATTTCCTGCCGTCAATATTTGGATGAGGGCCTCCCGAGCGAGCCAATTTACGGCATGACGCCGAATGCTGGGTTGCCAAAAGGTTTTGAGGCTTAATCGAGCGCTGCTTTGACAACCTGCACGGCTGTCTCCGTGTCGGTGTCCATGAAGCCAAATCCCCATTCAGGATGATCTATGACCTCTCCATTTTTGAGAAGTTTGCCAACTCGAGGCGTCAGCTCGAATAACATATCTTTTGGATTTAGAACTGTAATGCGGTGAGGGAGCTTAGCGATCCGCTCGGCAAAATTATCTGTATAATTAAAGGCGGCCTCATGGCCCCACTCATAAGCCTCTCCGGCTCGCAGATTTTCTGCCATAGAAGCTGCGAGTTGCTCCAACGTCACACCGGGTCCACGATATTGAATGGACCTAGACCACATCTGCTGGAACCGTGTGCCCGCCACATCCAAGGGGATGGGTTTGAACATCGATTTGAATTCATCGCGCTCTTCAGGGGTTAAGACCAAAGCCGAGACCATGACAATATTCGATACCTTGTCTGGCTGCTGCCATGCCATTTCAGCGGCAACTTTTGCGCCTGTATGATGACCCATAATATCCACTTTATGTATTTCGAGCACATCGAGAGCGCTCCAAATTTGATAAGCGAAATCTTCGATACTCATTTTCTGCAGAGGCACATCCGACTCGCCGTGACCCGGACTATCAATGGCGATAATCAGCCTGTCAGTGGCCGCAACCGTCATGAATTCTATAAATTCTCGCGAGGATTTCGGGCTTTGATGCAAGCAGATAAGCGGTCGTTTGTCAGATGGCTCTCCTGCATTGCGGTAATGCATCTGGCCATATTCTGCATCAACAAATGCGCGCCGGATATCACTCGCCATTGGCTAATTCGTGGCCGACATCCTCGGAAGACGGCTCATTGGGCTTTTTTAGGCCTTCGATCTCTTGTTGGTACACACGAAAGATACGCGCTAAATACTCTTGCGTCCAAGCGCCGCGCTCTTGCGCTTGCGTTTTGCTCGGCGTGAACGCGTCTATGTCGGTTTGGTTTATGCCTTTGTCTTCCAATAGACGTTCAACCGTGTCTAACCGCTCCCGCATAACGGCAAGCTCTTGCGCTATGGCCATAGTGACGGCAAGGACGCGTTCGACATCAGGGTCTTTAAGGAAGAAGGGCCGCTTGCCTTTCGGTTTGGCGCCCGCGAGCTTGAGAGGGTCAATGGGTTCGGTCATCAAGCTGCCTTTTGACCTCCGACAATGTGCCAAGCGGCTTTGCGTCCAAAATCTTCAACATCATCATTGGCATGTTCTGGGAAAAGCTCTGTATCGACCACGGCCGCCACACCGCCATGCACTAATTCCTCTTTGGCAAAGCCAGCATCTATCATCCACTGATCGAGATCGAGTTCATGCATTTTTGTCCAGAACGGCTCATTATTATAGAACGCGTCCCAATCCCGAATGGCTTGCTCATAGAGCGGCATGTTTTTGGCATATTGCGGTTGTTCAACATGCATGACCAAACCGCCGGGAGATAAGAGGCGGTGACTTTCTTTCATTATGCGCGGCATCGCTTTGACGCTTGTCTCATGCAGGAACATGGTCGATTGCACCCAATCGAAATAGCCGTCCTGGAACATGGACAGGTCCTCGGCATTGGCTTGTACAAAGGTGATGTTTTTTATGCCCATAGATTTCGCGCGCGCTAAACCATAGCGCAGAACAGGCGCGCCTGTATCGACACAAACGACCTCGGCATCCGGGTAGGCTTTGGCAATTGGCACAACATTCTGACCGAGGCCCCCGCCGATATCGAGAATCCGTTTGGGTTGAAAATCGGGTCGGTTTTTTTTCATCCAAGCGACCACAGCTTCTCCGCCGCCGTCGGAATATCTTCCTAAGCCGCCGCCCGTCGTAACAAAAATGCCGACATCATAATTCGCCGCGCCCGTGACATCGCCCGGGACGTTTTCGTCATGATAAGAGCCGGGCATACAGTGATGATCGATTTTGGCGAGATAGTTCGGGATTTCCAGATCGGGATTGAGGATCAAGCGTGGGTCACCTTCCGTCATCTCTTTGGCTTTACTGTTCAGCGCTTCGGCTTGACGCAGTGTGACCCAGCGTCCTGCCTGTTGGCGCAATTCCATCGTGCCACGCCGCAGCGCACTCCAATGCTGAAAAACCGGATCGCCGAGCAACGCCTTCCGGACGTCATGGCGGGTTTTCGGCGTGGGATGATTGGGCTTGACCCGATTCTCATAAGCCGTCTTCACGCCCGGCAAGATTTGCGCGGCCAAGTGACGGTTTAAATGCGCTAAAAAGTTGAAACGGGCCTTCTCATCATGGCTGGTTTCAGGAGACATGCCGTGCAAACCAACATTGCGGTAATCGGGCGGGCCGTCATATGATCTCTGCGCTGTCATAAAAACTCTCCTATCAAGGCCGCTCATATTGACTACAACTCTGAAATGAGTTGACGGATGTCAAAGCGGTGTGCGCTATGGAATAACATGAATACTCAACGTATGGAGATGAACATGGCAGCAAAAATTCTCGCACTTTTTAATCTGAAACCCGGCACATCGGTTGAAGACTATGAGGAATGGGCAAAATCGGTGGATATTCCGACCGTAAATGGTTTGGGGTCTATCGAAAAATTCGAAGTCTTTAAAACGACCGGGTTACTCTTCTCAGAAGACAAACCGCCCTATGAATATTTTGAGACCATCGATATTTTGGATATGGACAAGTTTGGCCAAGAGGCCGGAACCGATGCGATGCAGAAAATTTCGACTGCATTCCAAGGCATGGTGGATGATTTGGTCTTTATCACAACAGAGCAACTTTAATGAAGCGCCTAAAGGGCAAAACAGCCGTGATCACAGGATCGGGCCGTCGAGGCGGCTTGGGCGAGGCTATCGCGACACGACTCGCCGAAGACGGTGCAAATATCGTCATTTCTGACATCGGACAGTCACGCGACGCTGCCACCGGGGACGAGCATATCGGCTCCACGGATGAAATGGAAAGTATCGCTGAGGAGTTACGCGGGCAGGGCGTCGAATCCTCTACTTGCGTTTGTGACGTGCGGTCATTGAAAGAAGTGCGCGTACTCGCCCAACATGCCAAAGACACCCACGGGTCGTTGGATATCTGGATAAATAATGCGGGTATTGGTTATATTATGAAGCCGCTTTTGGACGTCACCGAAGACGACTGGCGAGCTGTGATTGATGTGAATCTTTCTGGCGCATTTTTCGGCGTAAAGTCAGCGGCGGAAATTATGGTCAAGCAAGGTCGTGGCGGTCGTATCATTAATGTCGCCTCTCAAGCCGCCAAATCCGGCTTTCCCCATGCGCAAGCTTACACATCGTCCAAACATGGTTTGGTCGGTCTCGTCCGGTCTGCAGCAACTGAACTTGGGTCTCACAACATCACGGTAAACAACGTCTGCCCGAACCATGTCACGACAGGGCTTGGCGCGTGGCAGAACGAATATTTCGCAGAAGTCACAGGTGCGGATAGCGTGGAAGAATATTTAAAAGCCATGGCCGCCCGAATACCCATGGGCCGTCCCGGTTTGCCCGAAGATACTGCCAATGCTGTTGCGTTTCTATGCTCTGATGATGCGAAATATATTACGGCCGAGAGCATGAATGTGTCCGGTGGTGAGGAGCCTCACTAGATGAAAAAAATACTGGCTTGTTTTATCTTGGGTTTGGCACTTACGGCTTGTGATAATTCCGGACCGTTAGGTGACGGAAACAATGTCGACAGCGCTGCATCCTCTGATGATGTAGCGGCTCTTTCTGGCTTCGGCGATGCATGGCGCGCCGCTTATGAAGTTGGTGATTTTGCGGCTCTGGAGAACTTATATGAACCCGACGCCTGGTTGATGCCGTCAGAAAAAGCGGCGCAAAAAGGTCGCGACGATATAATAGACTATTTCAGAAAGTCTCGCGTTCCGGGCGCAAAAGCTTCAATAGTTTTTGAAAATGAAAGCCGGATCATTGATGGTGATTTCGCTTTTGAAACCGCACATTGGTGGTTAGAGTTTCCGCGTGAAGGACAAGCTCCGATATTAAGCTCAGGACGATCGCTTCTTATATTCAAACGCGGATCAGACGGCGGTTGGCGTATTTGGCGAGATATTGACAATCACACGCCGGATGTAACCTTCGAGTCAAAACCAGATGTCAATTAAAGATCCAGCCCCAAAGGGTTTCACTTGGCCGAATGGTGCCAAGCTGGCGCTGTCTCTCGTCGTAAACGTCGAAGAGGGGGCCGAGCGCGGTATTTGGCAAGGTGATAAAGCCAATGAGCCTGTCGACGAACTGGTCACGGGCCTGAAAGCCCCCATTCGCGTTCACGGCAATGAGTCGAATTACCAATATGGTATCAATCGCGGTGCGCCGCGCGTTTTGAAGCTATTGAATGCCGCAGATGTTCCGGCGACTTGGACGGTCTGCGCGCAAGCTTTGGAGAAAGCGCCTTGGATTGCGGATGCGATCACAGCGCGGGGGGACGAGCCCTGTTCGCACGGTTATCGCTGGCTGTTCACGGCCTTTATGAACGAAGAAGATGAGCGTGCCTTTATTGCAAAAGGGACGGAGTCTATTCTCGCGACAACAGGCCGCAAGCCTGTCGGCTATCTGTCGCGATATCTTCACACGGACGATATCAGGCGATCCCTCGTCAAAGAGGGTTATCTCTATCATATGGATGATTATTCTGATGATTTTCCATATTGGGACCAAATTGATATGGGCGATGGATCAACCAAACCTCTGATCATTCTGCCCTATGCCGTCGACAGTAACGATATGAAATTTTGGCTCTCGCCAAGTTTTACGGCGCAGATGTGGCTCGATTACGCCAAGCGCACATTTGATGAATTACTGGCTGAAGCTAATTCGGACGGCGCGCGTATGATGAGCCTTGGTCTTCATTTGCGCATCATTGGACGTCCTGGCCGTATCTGGGCCTTTCGCGAATTTCTGGATTATGTCAAAAATCGTCCGGACGTCTGGATTGCGCGCCGCGAAGATATTGCCGATCACTTTGCATCGCAGGTGAAGCCGTAATGCATTACCGGTCTGTCCTCTTCGTGCCCGGCAATCGGCCTGAGCGTTATGAAAAAGCCTGCGCTGCCGGAGCGGATTTGGTTTGCATTGATTTGGAAGATTCTGTCGGCCCGTCCGATAAGGATAGAGCGCGGGATAATGCGCTGGAGTTCCTATCGAAAACCCAACATGCCCATGTCGGGGTGCGCATAAACGGGGTTCAAACGCCGGAGGGCAAAGATGATATTCAGGCGTTGACGGAGAGTGGTTTAACCTTGCCTTTCCTCATGATCCCGAAAGTGTCTGACAAAGGTGAAATGAGCGATTTGGATGATGATCTCCCGAATGAACTCGGTGTATTTTGCCCAATCATTGAGAGCGCGATTGGTCTGCTCAACGCCGCCGAAATTTTCTCAAATGGCCGCGTGAGTCTGGCCCTGTTCGGGGCCGTAGACTTTAGCGCCGATCTAGATTGTGATTTGAGTTGGGACGCGCTTTTGCATGCGCGTTCAGTTCTTGCGAATGTGGCGGCAGCGCATGATGTGAATTTATTCGATGTTCCGCATATCGATGTCCGCGATCTGGACGATTGTGAGTTGACGACGCGGCAAAATAAAACGCTTGGTATTCACGCCCGTGCGGCAATTCATCCAGCCCAAATTGACCGAATACATGCGGCATTAGCGCCCAGTGAGGCGGAAGTTGATCAGGCGGAAGCTGTGATTGCGGCGTATCAAAAGGCCGATGGCGACGTTGCGTTACTGGACGGGAAATTAATCGAAGCGCCTTTGTTGAAGAAGGCGCAGCGTGTTTTGCGCACAAGAAAGTAAGAGATGGTCGGTTCAGTCAAAAAAGTGGGACCCAATAGGTATCGCGAGACCTTTGGGCGCTATTACGAAGATTTTAATGTCGACGATATCTATGAACATCGCCCCGGTAAAACCGTCACAGAATATGACAACCACATGTTCACCCTGATGACGATGAACACCCACCCCATGCATTTCGATGACGAGTTCGCCAAAGCATCAGAGTTTAAACAATGTTTGGTCGTCAGTCCTTATACACTGGCGCTGCTGATCGGGATGTCTGTTACGGATTGTAGTCAAAAAGCCATCGCGAATTTGGGCATGGACGAGGTGAAGTTCACGGCGCCCGTTTTTGTCGGCGACACAATTTACGGCGAGAGCGAAGTGCTGGCTAAGCGCGAGAGCAAGTCCCGACCGGGCCAAGGCATCGTCACCATTGTGACGCGAGGCTTCAAACAAGACGGCACAATGGTCTGCACGTTTAAGCGGAACATGCTGATCCCGAGTGCGGGCAACGCCGTCGAAGACAAAGTCGAAAATTACTAGGAGCTGATAAGATGAACGCGATTGTAGACCCCAGCGCTTGGACTGTTGAAGACGAAAATATGATGCTCGACACTATCGACCGATGGTGCCGCGAAGAGGTGCGCGAAAAGGTCATGGAGATGGAACATGCGGATGAATATCCGCATGCTTTTGTCGAACAGATGAAAGAATTTGGCCTATTCGGCGCAACGATTTCGCAAGATTATGGCGGCCTCGGATTATCCGCCTCAACCTACGCCAAAATCGTCACCCGAATTTCTGAGGAATGGATGTCTCTGACAGGTATCTTCAACTCACATTTGATGATGGCAACGGTTGTTGAAAAGTATGGAACGGATTTCCAAAAGGAATATTGGTTGCCAAAGTTCTGTACAGGCGAAATACGCGGGGCACTTGGTCTCACAGAACCCAATGCCGGAACCGACCTTCAAGCCATTAAAACGGTCGCCCTCAAAGATGGCGATGATTACGTTATTAATGGATCAAAAACTTGGATCTCTAATGGTTTGATGGGCGGCGCGGTTGCGCTCATGGTCAAGACAGACCCGAAGTCAGACCCGCGCTATCGCGGCATGTCGATGTTCATCACGCCAAAAATCGATCCTGATACGGATGAGAAATATGCGGGCTACACCACCGGAAGCAAGATGCAGAAGCTGGCCTATAAGGGCATTGATTCATGCGAGTTGTTTTTCGATGATTATAAAATCGATGCCAAACGTCATCTCATTGGCGGCGAAGAGGGTAAGGGGTTTTATATGGCGGTGGGCGGCTTGGAATTGGGCCGAATAAATATCGCTGCGCGCTCTGTCGGTATTTGTAACCGCGCGCTGGAGGAGGCGACGCGCTATGCGCAGGAACGTAAGACGTTCGGCAAGCCTATTTGCGAGCATCAAGCGATACAGCTGAAGCTTGGCGAAATGGCAACCCGCGCGAAAGCCGCAGAGCTGATGGTCGAAAACGCGGCGAAAGCTTATGATGCGGGCGAGCGATGCGACATGGAAGCTGGGATGGCGAAATATTTCTGTTCCGAAGCCGCAGTCGAAAACTCCCTTGAAGCTATGCGCATTCACGGCGGCTACTCCTACTCCAAAGAATATCCGGTCGAGCGCCTGTTCCGTGAAGCGCCATTGATGTGTATCGGTGAAGGCACGAATGAGATGCAGCGCATTATTATCGCCAAACAACAAATCGCTCGGAACAAGATTTAGTTTTGCTTCTTCTTCTCCCTTGAGGGAGAAGGTGGGGCGAAGCCACGGATGAGGGCGATCCTAAGTCCGTTTAGTACACCCTCATCCGCCTTGCGCGTTTTAAACGCTAAGGCACCTTCTCCCTTTAGGGAGAAGGAGAAAGACGAAAAATGTCTCTGAAAAATCTCCCCCTCACAGGCATTCGCATTATTGCGGTGGAACAATATGGGGCGGGGCCTTATGGCACGCAGCTCCTCGCTGATTTGGGCGCTGAGGTCATCAAGATTGAAAATCCAGGAACGGGCGGAGACGTTTCGCGTTTTGTAAGCCCGCATCTGATCGGTGATAAAGACAGCCAATTTTTCCAAACTTTCAACCGCAATAAAAAATCGCTTTCATTAGATTTGAAATCAGAAGAGGGCCGAGCAGCATTTGAGGCCTTGGTGAAGACTGCGGATGCCGTATCGAATAATTTACGCGGCGATCTGCCGGTCAAATTAAAAATTGATTACCCGTCTCTGAAAGCCATAAACCCCAAGATAGTTTGTGCGCATCTGTCAGCCTATGGCCGCGATAATTCACGCGCGGCGTGGCCGGGTTATGATTACCTCATGCAAGCTGAAGCCGGGTTTTGTTCTGTAACAGGAGAGCCCGACGGCCCCCCGGTCCGCTTTGGTCTATCCATGGTGGACTTCATGACCGGATCGATGTTTGCGACGGGGCTGGTCTCCGCCGTTCTCGGCGCGCAACGCACAGGTGAAGGGTGTGATGTCGATGTTTCGCTCTTCGACACCGCGCTTCATCAAGTTAGTTATCCTGCAACATGGTATTTAAATTCAGGCGATGTTGTGACCCGACAACCGAGAGGGGCGCACCCCGCGATTGTTCCCAGTCAGTTGATGGAAGCAGGGGACGGCTGGATCATGTTCTGTTGCCAAACGCAAAAGTTCTGGGAGCGCGTGGCAGAGCGTTTGGGGCATCCGGAATGGGTCTCCGATCCGCGCTTCGTGAAGGTCGAGGACCGCCGCGAAAATCGGGCGCTGGTTCAGGAGACTATGGAAGCGGTTCTTAAAACAAACACTGTCGTGCATTGGATGGAGAAATTCGGCGGATATGTGCCTGCCGCGCCCGTCTATGATATAGGGCAAGCGCTCGAGAACGATTACGTTCACGAAGTGGAAATGGTCTATGAAGATAAACATGACGGCATGCCGGGGAAAAAAATCCGTCTCTTATCGTCGCCTTACCGAATTAATGGACAGCGCCTCAAAGGCGGTATTGCGCCCGAACTTGGCGCGCATACGGATGAGTTGCTGACGTGAAATTAGAGGGCGTCCGAGTTCTCGATCTGTCGGCCTTTCTGCCCGGCCCGCATATGACGATGATGATGGCTGATCACGGCGCAGAGGTAATCATGGTGGAGCCTGACAATGGTTTGGGAGAGCCCACCCGCGCCATGGGCGAAACCTATTCCGACGGCTCATCAGTTTGGTTCGCCAATATTGCGCGCGGGAAAAAGAGCTATAAAGTTAATCTGAAAGACGAGCTTCAGCATGCGCAATTTTTGGAATTGGCCAAGACCGCAGACGTTTTTGTCGAAGCCTTCCGCCCCGGTGTCGTTAAAAGGCTGGGTGTGGATTATGCGGCAATCAAAGCCATCAACCCCGGCATTATCTATTGCTCAATCTCCGCTTTTGGGCAGGATGGAAAATATGCCCAGAAACCCGCACATGATCTTATTGTGCAGGCAATGGCGGGTACGGCGGACTTAACGCGGTCCATGGACGGCGACCCAGCACTTACACCCATGCCGAGCGCAGATATGACGGCGTCGCTACAGGCTTTGTCGGGAATTCTGATGGCGCTCTATCGTCGGCAACAAACGGGGAAGGGCGATTATTTGGATATATCAATGTATGACAGCCTTCTGTCTTGGGTGCCAAATGTGACAGGCTCAATCTTTGCCGAAAACCGTCAGCCTATCCGCGAGGAGATGCGCAGTTTTGGTGGGAATGCCTTCGTCAATATTTACGAGACCAAAGATGGCGGGCATATCGTACTGGGTGGGTCAGAGCCGAAATTTGTAGCCAATTTACTAACCGCTCTAAATGCGCCGGAGCTAATAGATAAGATGAAAAAACCTGTGGGGCAGCAAGACGCGGTCAAGGCATTTCTCTCTGAAAAATTCGCGTCGAAAACCCAATCTCAATGGGAAGGGCTGCTGGCCGAAGTTGATTGCTGTTGGTCCACAATCAGAACGCTCCATACAGCGCTGACGGAAGAGGGCGCTCCGGTTACAAAATATGAAAATAAGGCCCACATCAATAACCCCATTCGCTTTGCAGAAGAGCCTGCCTATATTTCTTTTGATCTCCCTGGATACGGTGCGGACACGTCGGCGCTAAAGGGTGATGCCGAGTGAGCCGCTTGGCCCCGATAAAAAGAGAGGACCTCACCGAAGACGTGAAGGCCCTGATTGATATGGGCGAGCAAATGATGGGCTTTACGCCCAATGACGCGCTCATCATGGCGCGCAATCCTGCATTGACGAAAGCTGTCTCCGCCCTTGTCGGCGCTGTCTACGGAACTGGCACGCTCGACCCGGGGTTGAAACGCCTCATCGGCTACATTAACTCAACTGCGGCAGGATGCGTCTATTGCCAAACCCACACCGCTCACGGCGCTCACAATGCGGGAGTAGTTGACCTGAAAATTCAGAACGCGTGGGAGTTTGAAACCTCCGATCTGTTTTCAGAGGCGGAACGCGCGGCGCTGCGAGTCGCTCTCAGTTCGGGCAAATCCCCGAATGAAACCACCGATGCAGAATTTGCAGATTTGAAAACTTACTTCTCGGACGATGAAATCGTCGAAATTGTCTCCGTCATCGGCATGTTCGGTTTCCTAAATCGCTGGAATTCTACACTCGCCACAGAGTTAGAGAGCACGCCTCTGTCGTTCGCGACATCACATGATATCAAGACGACAAATGGCTGATCGGCGCGCAGTCCTAACTGGCGCGGCTATCGCTGGGCTGGCCGCTTGTACGCCTGTTTCGGCGTTGCCGGAAAATCCCCTGACCTTCGTTCTGGTTCATGGAACATGGCACGGGGGTTGGGTCTGGAAATATGTAAGAAATATTTTGGAAGATCAGGGGCACCGTGTATTCACGCCGACCCTAACTGGCTGCGGGGAGCGCGAACATTTGTCTTCGCCAGAGGTGGGTTTGGACACACATATTCAGGACATTGTTAATGTCATCGAATTTGAAGACCTTACCGATGTCATACTTGTTGGGCATTCCTTTACGGGTGTCGCGATTACAGGTGTTGCGGACCGCCTAAAAGACCGCATAAGACATATTTGTTTTTTCGATGCGCTGGTTCCATATGGCAATCGCATGAGCGGAGTCCCGCGAGATGAAACTGGCGGTATAGCTGAGTATTTTTTGAAACGTCAGGCCAATTTCAAAGACGGCTATAAAATGGACCTGTGGGCTGATTATCCGCTCAAGATGCTTTTACCTGAAGATCATCCTAAGGCGAATTGGGTGCGCTCCAAAATTACAACACATCCTGCTAAAGCCTGGACGGATGTTCTTGTTTTAAAAAATGGCGGGTGGGAAGGTTTATCCCGGAGCTTTATTCATTGCGTCGGTCAAGAGTTTGCGATGAGCAGCGAAAAAATGGTCGGGCCTGCGCGACAGCCGGGCTGGCAATTTATTGAACTGGATATATCCCGCGACGGTATGGTGACACATCCTGAAATTGTCGCAGAAACCTTCACATCGCTCGGGGCGTTATGAATGCGCAGGCTCTAAGGCTGACTCAAAATCGTTGGGGGTTTATTGCCTTTATGTCGGTCATGTGTTGCTTGTCGCCTTTCGCAATGTCATTTCTTGTTCCGGCCTTTCCATCAATCTCCGGTGAGTTCGGTAAGCCCGTTGCGGATATTCAGTTTCTGATTTCTGTCTTCTTAATCGGGTTAGGGGTGGCCCAGCCCATCCATGGCATGTTGGCGGATCGTTTTGGCCGCCGGCCCGTTTTGCTATTCGGCTTTGCACTCTTCACAATCGCCAGTCTTATCAGCGTCATGACGACGAGCTGGACAGCTCTCGTTTGGAGCCGTTTCTTCCAAGCCGTCGGCGTAAGCGCCGGCACGGTAATAAGCCGTGCCATTGTAAATGATGTTCAACCCCGAGAGGAGGCGGCAGTCTCACTCTCTTACATCTCTATCGCCATGGGCCTGGGCCCAATCATAGCCCCGATTTTCGGAGGCATTTTCGACACCCAATTTGGCTGGCGAAGCATATTTTTGGGCTGCGCATTTGCGGGCGTGGTAATCTGGGGACTGGCGAAGTTGCGGCTGCCGGAGACACGGCCCGTCTCGACAGAAAGCCGTAACATTATTCGCGATTATGGCCGCCTGTTTCGCAGCCCACAATTTATCGGTTACACGATGTTGTTCGGATTTGGGCAAGGTGTTTTCTTTGCCTTCCTTCCCATCGCTCCTGACTATTTCGAAAGTGTCCTTGGCCGTAGCACGACATTTTTTGTCGCCAGCTGGATTGTCATGTCTCTGGCGTTCATGACAGGCTCCTTATTAGGAAGCCGCCTGACACAGCGTATAGGGATGGACAGAACCATATTTTGGGGGTCAATTTGGCTGGTTTTCGCCGGGGTCTTCATGATTGTGATATATGCTATTTTGGGCGACAATCCTTATGTGGCCACCCTTACTCTGGCTGTCGCTCTGTTGGGGACAGGTGCAATTTGCCCGCTCGCATTGGCCGGGTCTATCAGCTTGGATCCGAAACTTGCGGCGACGGCGGCGGGACTGTCCAGCTCATTGGGCTTGATGCTTGGCGGGGTTTTCACTGTTGTGGCGGGTATCGCTTATAATGAGACGCTTTGGCCTTTTATCGCGCTGGTCATATTCGCGATTTCTGGCAATCTTGTCGCCATGATGATGACGAGACTGAAGAGCAAGGCAGTTGAAAGATGAAAAAATATACTTTGGGGCTAGCTATTCTCGCGCTTACCGCTTGCACTGCACCGTCATCTCCAACGCCAACCGAATTTGTGGATTTATCGAAACGTGAGAAGCCTGAACCTATTGTTCAAAAAGGTTGGCGCGAAGTTGTTATCGGCGCGCCCGACATTAAAGAGATGTCTAAATTCTGGACCGAAATTGGAGGGTTTGAAATTCGTGAGCAATCCTCCGGCAGTTTGTTGCTTGGCGCACCTGGCGTATCAAATTGGGGGCTGATTAGATTGGTCGAGGCGACAGGAAAACCAATCCGTCCCTTCGGGTCGCAAGCTTGGGATACAGGCTGTTACTTTTCCGTCATGCACCGCGCGAAAAATCTGCGGTCCATTGTGGAGGATGCTAAGTCGCTCGGCTGGGAGCCTTTGACTGACGACGTGGTGTTTCTGGAATTCGGGCCAAGCCAGTTACATGTCATTGTCTTGGGCCACCGGAAAACCGGGGTGCAGGTCCAGCTTTATGAGAGGCTGACGACGCCTCTGCCTGAGACTTTTCCGGAATTTGAACGTGTCAGCGCGCCTTTTAATATTATGCAAATGGTGCGGGATCGGGATGAGGCCTATGAGTTCTTTCAGCAAGGTCTCGGGTTTTCGACCTTTTATTACGGCAAGCCAACGACGTCGCAGGAAGAGGAGATCATTCCTATCAACATTCCGAAAGATCTCACAGATGAAGTTGCATATAGCGCGGCGATAACTTTCCCGATGGACGCTATGGAATGGGGACGGATGGAAATGATTGGGATTAATAAGGATGAGCGGTTGGCGGGAAGAGATTTGTCGGGCCAATGCGATAATCCCGTTGGAATAAAAGAAATCATTTTTGACTCCGTGTCTCTTGAAAGTCTGAAGGATAAAAACCGTAATTTGACAAAAAGAGAGAGATCAACGGATGGCTCAATCGTGGTGAAAACGCCGGACGGTGCAACGCTTCGGTTTTATCCATGACGACAACTGAAACGCTCACCAAATATCTGTCTCGCCCCATTGTAGCGAAGGATCGAGATCGTGCGGCCCTGCTTCTATTAGATTGGACGGGATGTGCAATTGCAGGGCAGAAAGAGCCGGTCGGGCAGAAAATTACCGCGGCTTTTCCTAACGAGACAGGGGCTTGCAAACGCATAGGAACAACGCCTGCGTCCCCCCAAATGGCGGCGTTGCATAATGGGTGTTTAGGAAATGTGCTCGAGATGGATGATGTCGATAAGCGGGCTGTTCTACACGCCGCGCCTACCGTTATTCCCGCAGCTTACGCGATGGCGGAATATACGGGGGCTTCAACCCGAGACTTTTTGGACGCAATCATCATCGGCTATGAAGCGACGATCCGTTTGGGACGTGCGGTAGGGCCGGGGCATTACGCCTTCTGGCACAATACGGCGACTTGCGGACCTATTGGCGCGGCGGCCGCGGCTTGTTATTTGCTGGAAAGGAGCGACCTTGTGTCTGCTTTTGGACTGGCGATGACGCAATCAGCCGGTCTTTGGCAAACCCGGCACGAGATCGATTCTATGGCTAAGCAGCTCCACGCCGGACATGCCGCCCAAGCGGGTGTGCAATCGGCACTTCTATCTGCCCAAGGCTTTCAAGGGCCGCGCACTATTTTAGACGGCGAGCAAGGATTTTTCGCTGCTATGTGCCCGGGAGCGAACCCGGAAGACATATTTAGAGATTACGGTCCGGATTGGCTGATTCACCAAACCTCCATCAAACCCTATCCTGCCTGTCGGCACGCTCACGCGGCCATTGACGCCGCGCTATTGGCGCATGAGTCAGGGGTTAAAATCGTAGGTGCGATAAATGTCGAGACCTATTCGGACGCACTAAAATTTTGCGACAACGCCAATCCTAAAACGACCATTGAAGCGAAGTTTTCACTGCAACACAGCGTGGCCGTCGCGCTTTTAAACGGTGAGCCGACATTGGCCGATTTTGACCCTGACAATATTAGCCAAGACATCCTTAAACTTCGGCAGCGTGTCTGCGTGAAAGCGACTGACAAATTCAACCGCGCCTATCCCGATCATTACGGCGCGGCGGTGAATGTTGATAGCCGAACCTTCACCTCTAAAGATGCATATGGCGATCCGGAAAAACCAATGGCTGACGGCGCGGTGAGAGATAAGGCCATTTTATTGATGACCCATGCTGGCATGAATGTGGCAGAGGCTCAAAATTTGTCTGACGCGGTTTTGAATAAAGACTTCGACAGTTATAGGGCACAGCTTCTATGAGCGATATTTCACGTATATTTGCCAATTACGCCCTGACCCAAGCGGTCTTTTCCGACAGCGCTTATGACTCCGCAAAGACGTTCATCTTGGACAGTTTGGGCGTGGGTATTGCGGGCTCGAAAGCGCCTTTCAATGAAGCTGTGTTTCAAACGGCATTGCGGTGGGGTGCGGGCGATGACACTCATTTATGGGGACGGGGGAGAAAAGCTCCCACGGCGACAGCGGCCTATCTCAACGGGTTTCAAATCCATTCAATGGAATATGACTGTGTACATGAACCCGCCGTTGTGCATCCCATGGCGACGATATTTGCGGCTGTCTCAGCGGAAGCCGAACGGCAAGATGGCGTCACGGGTTTTCAACTAATGGAAGCTGTCATCGTTGCGGTCGATGTCGCGATAGAAATGGGCGTCGCCGTGAAAAGCGGTTTGAAGTTTTTCCGCCCCGCCACGGCAGGATTGTTCGGGGCGACTCTCGGTATTGCGCGGTTGCGAGGATTTGACGAAGCGACGGCCCTATCGGCGATGGGGTGCGCTTTAGCACAATGTGCTGGAGTCATGCAGGCTCATGTCGAAGGAAAACCGACACTCCCGGTTCAGATTGCGGGCGCGGCGAGAGCGGCCGTCGTCGCTTGTGATTTAGCAGAGGCTGGCCTGCATGGACCTGAGTCCGCGTTAGAGGGACCGTTCGGTTACTTTGAAATGTTCGAAGATGAAGTGGATGTTCCATCAGCGGCGAAGGCGCTGGGCAAGGTTCACCGCATTACGGAAGTAAGTTGGAAGCCCTTCCCGACGGGCCGCGCGGCACAAGGCGGCATTGTTTTGGTGCAAGCTCTGATGGCGCAGGGGGTTACATTGGACAATCTGGAGCACCTAACTCTATCCGCGCCGCCCATCATACCGCGTCTGGTCAATCGCCCGATCATTGAGAATATGAGCGCAAATTACGCCCGACTTTGTTTTCCATATTTGGCCATTATTACCCTCATGCGCGGCACTGTCGGCTTGGACGATTTTGTATCGAAAGATTTGGCATCCGAAGCTATTCGAAAGGCCGCTGAAAAAATTACCGTAGCGACCAATCATATCGAAGATCCGGCAGAATTCGTCCCGCAGAGCGCGATTGCGAAGCTGTATAATGGCGAAGAAAAAATTGCTATGATCGGAAAGCTGTTTGGCTCGCCTGTGGACCCGCTAACGCCGAAGCAGCATTTAGAGAAATTTCGGAACTGTGTGGCCTTTGGTTTGAGTGAGGTCAAAGCTAAGGACACCGCAAACAGGCTCATTGCACTTGTTGATAATCTGGAGCGGTTAGACGATTGCAGTGAGATTTTTTCATTGTCGTCCGGCCTGTAAATATATGCACGCAACCTATTTTGATTTTGTTGATCCGGAGGCGCTTCGGGCGGACCATCCTATGGGGGATGAGTTCTTGGCGTTCGCCAAGCGCATATCGCGTGACGAGCTATTCGCCCATCAGGATCGCTTGTTTAAGAAGATGCTCAAGCGGGCTTGGCTGACACCCTTTTATCAGAAGCTCTGGGGCGACCAAGGCATTGAGCAAGGTGATATCAAAGGGCTGGTAGATATCCAGAAGCTACCCACTTTCGACAAATCAGACTTAATGGCAAGCATTGCCCGCAAACCTCCCTTCGGCGATTTTTCAGGCCTCGACAGCTATCCGCCCAATGAGCAACCACCTGTCAAATTTCATACGACTTCGGGAACGACCGGAAAACCACAAGTTCTTATATTCGGGCCAAAAAGCCGGGAGGTTCAGAACCTCCTCTTGGGGCGTCTCTATACGCTGCAAGGGATTGGGCGCGGCGATGTCGTGCATTCCGTTTATGGTCACGGCCCCATCAATGGCGGCCACTATGTGCGCGAAGCTGCGACCCATTGGACGCAGGCAATCTTTGTCTCCGCCGGGACGGGCATTGAAACGCGATCAATCAAACAAGTTCAGATGATGGCCGACTTTCAAGCCACCGCAATAGTGGGTTTTGCCGATTATATCAAAAAACTCGCGCGCGTTGCGAAAGAAGCCGGCCTTGAGCCCGGCGTCGATATTCCGGTCCGCACCATATCCGGCCATATGGGGCGCGAAGACAAAGACAGCTTATCCAAAATGTGGGGCGGCGCGAAATGTTATGATTGGTATGGTGTCGGCGACACGGGCGCGATTGCGGGCGAGGGGCCTGATCAAGACGGTCTCTATGTCATGGAAGACGCGCAATATTTAGAAATCTGCGACATTGAAACCGGTAAGCCTGTTAAGGACGGGGAGACGGGGGATATGGTTTGCACATGTTTGTTCAAAGATGACGTGTACCCTATCATACGTTTTAATACCCATGATGTATCAGCGGTGCGCGCAGGGAAATCATCGCTCGGACTGAACTATCGACGCATTGAGGGCTTCCTTGGACGATCGGATAATATGGTGAAATTGCGGGGGATAAATCTCTTCCCGCAAGCGATGGGCCCTATCATGGAAAAAGTAGACGGATTTGCGGGGGAGTTCTTCTGCCGGGTCGAACGGGATGCGCAGGATCGTGACGAAATGACCGTAATCGCCGAAAGTCGGGATGGCGATATTTCAACCCAATTAGAAGAGGTTTTGAAATCCGCACTCGGGATTGGCATTGCTGTGAAATGTGTGAAACCGGGCGATACGTCGGAAACAACACAAGTGGATGTCCGGCAGAAACCTATCCGGCTCGTTGATACGAGATTTTAAGTGGTGCAGCAGGATTTGAACGCTGTTTTGTCTTGGCTGAGCGTCAACCGTGATCTCGAAAATTCAGTTGGTATCAAAGCCAATATTTCTGTGAAAGGCGCGGCCTGCCACGGCGGGATTAAGGCTTATGCAAGCGACATCGCAAAAGACGATGCGCTTGTCGTTAAGCGTCTCCGCGAGGCGGGCTACAACATCAATGCGGTCCTGAACATGGAAGAGGGCGCTTTGGGCGCGCAGACGGATAATCCTTGGTTCGGCAAAACCTATAACCCGCTTAAAGAGGGCTATACGCCCGGCGGCTCTTCAGGCGGCTCGTCCGCGGCGGTGGCAGGACATTTGGTTGACGTCGCGCTCGGAACGGACACGATGGGATCCGTGCGCATCCCCTCTTCATATTGCGGTTTGTGGGGTTTCAAACCCAGCCATTCCAAGGAGATGTTAGAGGGTGTCATGCCGCTCTCTCCGGTTTTGGATACTGTAGGCGCGCATGCTCACTCACTAGAAGATGTCGTTCGGATCACTGAAATTATCTGTGGTCAAGGTTTTTCCAATGGCGCAGCCGGCGACATTCATCTGCTGGACTATGCCGGTAAAGTTGATGTCGATGATGACGTGCAAAGCTGTTTTGACGTATTTTTGCAAAAGCTCGGTCCGCTTCCAAAAACCGATCTCGCGCCCTATGGTTTCGGCACGTCACGCCGCGCGGGACTTATTCTGTCGGAGGTTGAGGGTTATGCCGTCCACGCTGATAGGCTTGGTAAAAAACCGGACGGTTTCTCTGATTTTTTTCGAGGCATGTTGGAATATGGGCGGGATTTACCCCTGGAGAAAATCGATGCGGCTTATGCGCATGTGAGAGAATTGCGACGCGCCACGTTCCCTGATTTCATTCTCATGCCAACGGCCCCGCAAACTGCGTTTAAGTTCGGAAACCCGGTCCCGGCCAATCAGGCAGATTTTACGGCCTTTGCAAATTTAGCGGATCGACCCGCTATTCAGTTTCCGATTGGCGTGAATGAGAAAGGGCTACCAATCGGCGCACAACTTGTCGGCCCGCGAGGTGGCGAAGCCGATTTGGTCGCAGCCATTAACACGCTACCAATCTAAAAGTTGGGTTTGCGTTTTTCTAAGAACGCCGTGTAACCTTCTTTGAAATCATCGCTTGAGAACCCATCTAAAAACCATGCCTTCGACTCCTGCGTGTCGCCGAATTGACCTGCGCTATAGGCGGCGAACATCTTTTTCGTGATTTGCGTAGAGTGTGTCGACAGCGCCGCGATGGCATTTGCATAGGTAATAACCGCGTCGTCCAATTCGTCAGACTTCAGCCGGAAATTGACAAGGCCCATTTTTTTAGCGTCTTTCGCCGGAATTAATCGCGCCGAAAGCAAAATGTCTTTCGCATTAGCCAAACCTACTGTCTCAATAAGGCGCTGAACGTCCTCAAAAGGATAGACAAGGCCGAGTTTTGCAGGCGTAATCGCGAATTTTGACGTATTGTCAGCAAAGCGAATGTCGCAGCACAAAGCCAATCCACAGCCGCCCCCGACACAGGCTCCGCGGATATTTGCGATTGTCGGCAATGGGAAATCCGCCAGCGCTTTCATGCCTGCCGCGATGTCATGGGAGATTTTGGCCGAGCTTTCTTCGGTGGCATAGAGTGTGTCAAATTCTGAAATATCCGCACCGCTGGCAAAATGATCGCCGGCACCGCGTAGGATCAGAACTTTAAGGCCGTCCTTGGCTGCCGCATCTTGCAAGAGCACGGGTAATCGCGCCCACATCGCGGCGCTTAACGCGTTCCGCTTTTTGGGTTGACTGATAACGAGCTCACCGATGGCGTCGGTCAGCATTGTAAATTGAAGCGTGTCACTCATTCTTTGAAATCATCCATCGTCAGAGGCGAGGTTGTATTGGCGATATAGGCCTTTTGACGGAAGAAGCGAAGGAAACCATTTTGCCCCATGCGAGATCCCCCGAGCCCTGAGTTTTTGAAACTCTGCTTTCCAGCTTCGAAATATTGCCCGGTCAGGGCCGCGTCCATCAGGCTAATGGCTCCGGCTTCAATATGTTCACCAATCGCCATGGCCGCCTCAATGTCAGCTGCGAATACGCCGCCGGACAGACCAAATTCCGTGTCATTGGCAAGCGCGATGGCTTGTTCAACAGTTTCATAGCCCATGACAGGAATAACCGGGCCAAAAGTTTCCTCGCACATGATGTCCATTTCATGCGAGACATCAGCAATAACGGTGGGTTCCAGCCATTTTCCGCCGCCATGATCCAGGATTGTCCCGCCGCTCAGGATGCGTGCGCCTTTTCGGACGGCATCTTGAATTTGCTCTGCAACTTTATCGGCCTGTTGGCCAAAGATGAAAGGGCCTATGTGACCCTTGTCGATGTCAGGATAATTCAAACTGACGGCTTTCGATTTCTCAGCCAATTGCGTGACGAATGCCTCATAAATGGATGAGGGCACATAAACCCGTTCGATGGACTGGCAGGCCTGGCCCGTTGCCAAAACCGAGGCGCGTAGAGCCAAAGTTGTGGCCGTGTCCAAATCTGCATCTTCGGTAATAATCAGCGGGTCTTTTCCGCCAAGCTCCAAATTAGCCGGGATGAGATTTTCGGCGGCTCGGATGGCAACTTTTTTGCCTGTTTGCACAGAGCCTGTGAAACAGATGCAGTCGACGTTATCAATCAGCGCCGCGCCGGTCTCTCCGCCGCCTTGAGTGAAGGCGAAATAATCTTTCATTCCGGCAGCTTTGATTATTGGCTCAAGTGCATCGGCGAAACGCGGGGTGATCTCGCTCGGCTTCACAAACACACATCCGCCCGCAAGTAAGGCCGGGATGGCGTCAATGAACGACAAAGTTATCGGGAAGTTCCAAGGACTGATGATCCCCACCAAACCGTAAGGCACATACGCATTCTTGTGTTTGAAATTTGGTTTTGCCCGGCCCTGAACCCAATCTAATTTCGGCATGAGAGCGGGAGCAAAACTTGCCCAAGCGCGAATATTCGCAATGACGCCCATGACTTCTGCGCGGGCCAATATGCGCCGCCCCGTGTCGACTTCCAAGGCATCCATCACGGATTGGGCATTGGCTTCTAAGGCGTCCGCTAATTTCAAAATCGCTTTGCAGCGGCCCGCAATGCCGAGCGTTATCCAGGCCATTTGGTTGGCCCGAAAACTCTCGGCTAAAGCAGATATATCGCCGTCATCCCAAGCCTTGATTTCGTAATCAGCTTTCCCAGTTCGCGGGTTTATTACGGGCATGATTTTGGTCATAATACTTGCTCTTACCCCGCCGCATCGTCATAGTTATGACCTGCATCAAGGCGTCATTAACCGCGTGGATTAGGGCAAACTATGAGTGAAAATCCGCAAATTTACAAGGCTTTAGCTTTGCAAACCGAATGCGCCGCAGTCAACCGCTGCACCTCTCGCAAAGAGGCGCGCGTGATCATGCACAAAACGCTGTCCCGCATTCGGGGACAGATATTTTCGGCGCTTGGCTTTCATGGCAGAGACCTGCGATTGGTCTGCTTGCCGGAGTATTTTTTGACGGGTTTCCCGACCGGAGAAACTGCGAAAGAGTGGCGGGATAAAGCGGCCATTGAATTTGACGGTCCCGAATATGAGGCGCTCGGCAAAATAGCAAGTGATGCCGATTTATATATTTGCGGGAACGCTTACGAGATTGATCCGAATTTTCCCGACCTTTATTTTCAGACCAGCTTTATCGTGGGGCCGAGCGGCAAGGTGGAACTTCGCTATCGCAGGCTGATATCCATGTACGCACCGTCCCCCTATGATGTGTGGGACGAATATCTGAAACATTATTCCGAGGATGATTTATTTCCTGTCTTGGATACGCCCTATGGTAGGCTCGCAGCTTTGGCGTCAGAGGAGATCCGCTATCCCGAGATTAGCCGCATTCTAGCCGCACGGGGTGCGGAGGTGATTTTGCACCCAACGTCAGAAGCCGCTAGCACTCTGATGACCTATAAGAACGTCGCCAAAATCGCGCGGGCGCAAGAGAATCAATGCTATGTTGTCTCGGCAAATTCTTCGGCGATTACGGGAACAGCTTTGGCGGCTCAAAGCACGGATGGCCGTAGTCAAATTGTCGATGATCGCGGCATTATTTTGGCGGAAACACCCGGCGGAGAAAGTATCACGGCTTGTGCGGATATCGATATTGCCGCGCTGCGGTACCGCCGCCGGCGCAACGGTATGGATAATATGCTCGCGCGTCAGCCGATGGAGCTTTATGCAAAAGCTTTCAGTAAGATTGATATGCATCCGATGAACTCTCTGGGAGACGGCAAAAGCCCGCCTGCCAAAGATTTCTACAAAAAGCGTCAAGATGAGGTGATCGCGAAATTGTCTAGGGCGGGCCTCATTTAATCCTGACTAGTCGGCTTCACGTATATTTTTTCATATTGGCGCGGATTTCGTCTTGGTCCCAGATGACTCCGCCGAGTAGTTTACCGCAAGCCGGAACAAAGTGACCGACCGTGATTGTCTCATACATACCAGATGCAATATACGGATCGCCATTCATGATATCCCACGCGTCCTCCTCGCTATCCGCTGCGACCAGAAAAAAGCTTCCGAATATCTCGCCATCTGCTTCGTGGCGCATTGGACCCGCAATTCGGTATTTGTCATTATGGGCTTCGATATGATCCAAATGCCCAAACAGATGTTTTGCGCGCAATGGCGGCGTTTTTTCGCCGTCCAAGCAGGTGAACATATATGTGGCTTTTTTAAACTTTGGAATGCGTGCAGCTTTGGTCATGATGTTCTCCTAACGCGTGAATAATTCGGCTTCTTAAATTGGGTCTGATATATATCAAAACTCGCGCGGGGCGAGCTTCTAACGATATATGAGAGGGAGACTGCCGCATGGGAAATGTGATTAAACGGACCACAATGATGGTGCGGAATATGGAACGCTCGCTTATTTTTTACAGAGATATTTTGGGCGCGAAAATCTGGTTTGATCGCCCATTTACTTTAGATGGCGGCGGGCTGCCGATTGGGAAGAAAGGCGATGTCCTACGCCTTTGCATCATTCAGTTTGAACATGCCCAAATCGGGATGATTGGCCTGATGGAATTTCTCGAGCCCGTGATGCCCGCGCCGGAGATTAACTATGAACTTGGATATGGCAAGCCTGTATTTGTTGTCGTCGCAGAAGATGCTCAGGAGATTTATGATAAGGCCGCTGCCAAAGGGTTTAAAACGCGGGGGGCGCCAAAGACATGGTCAACGACCGGAGCGAAAGGTGAAACCAAACACTTTCTATCAACTTATGTCTGGGACGCCGATGGTCACTTCTTCGAATGCAATCAGGTCACCCATATTGATTGGCCGGAAGGCGTGGAATCAGAATGAACATGAACCGTCAATGGTGTGTGGCGCAGCGCCCGGTCGGAAAGCCAAAACCGTCTGACTTTCTCTACAAAGAAGTGCCGGTCCTAAAACCGGGCGAGGGGGAGGTTTTATTAGAAACACTTTATCTCGGCATCGCGCCGGTCATGCGCATGTATATGATGAACCTGCCAGCGGGTGGGGAGCCGCCTCTGTTGATTGGCGATGTCATACATGGACGCGGGGTCGCGCGGGTTTTGGAATCCAACCATCCCGATTATAAGGTTGGCGAGATCGTGCAGGGTCAGCTGGGCTGGCAATCGCATAAAGTTACTAAAATGACGGAGCGCGAACGGTTCCTGAAAGTGAAGCATCACGACCTCTCCTATGCTCATTCGGTGCGAATTTTATCAATGACCGGCCTGACCGCCTATACGTCTTTCAAAGATCAGGGGCAGCCGCTACCGGGCGATGTCGTTGTTGTCTCCGGTGCGGCAGGCGGTGTTGGGCATATTGTGGTGCAAATGGCAAAGATTATGGGTTGCCACGTTATTGGGATTGCAGGCGGACCGATGAAATGCTCTATTGTAAAAGACCTCGGCGCGGATGAGATGATCGATTATAAGAATGAGGACGTGGCTGTCCGAATTGCCGAGCTCTGCCCCAAAGGCATGAACATTTATTACGATAATGTAGGCGGAGAAATTCTATCGGCCTGTTTGGATAATCTGGCCTATAATGCGCGCATCGTGTTGTGCGGGTCCATTAGTGAATACACCCGGGAGGAAAAGTTCGGCTTGACAAATTATGCGATGATGCGCCGCGCGAATGCGACCATGCACGGATATTTCGTTTATAATTATTTGGATCAATTTGATGATTGCAATGCGCAGCTCGCGTCTTGGATATCGTCGGGTGAGATGACGCCCTTGATAGATGAGCTCATTGGTTTTGATAAAATGCCCGAAGCGCTTATCGGGGTTTATGACGGAACAAATATCGGGACGCGTTGCGTGAAAGTGAAATTGGATGACTGAAAAACCTAAAATTAGATTTCAGAGATCAAACTTTATCGTCGCGGATATTGATCGCGCGCTGACGTTCTATCAAGACGTTTTGGGTTTCGACCTGGTCTTTGTGAAAGACAGCGACGCCGCCAGCTATTCCTATGATGTGTTCGAAATCGACCACGGCAATAAAATGCGCTTTGCTGTGCTCGGCACACCGGAACAGAAAAATGTCATGGCATTGACCGAAGTGCCGGATGCTAAACCTATAGAAGCAATGCCGCGCCGCAGCGCTATCATTCTGGAAACTCCGGAAATTGACCGGGTCGTAACCCAATCCAAAACGCTGGGGTTGACTGTCTATCCGGAAGATAAATTAATCACCAAAGACGGGCGCGAAGGGCGAGAAATTGGAATCGTGGATTTTGACGGCAATCTCGTCGTGATCTACCTCATCACAAAGGCTATCTCATGAGCGTCTCGAAAGACCTGTCTTATCCCAAGCCAAAATATGCGTGGACATTGCTCACTTTTTTAACGCTGGCGTATATTTCAAGCTTTATTGACCGCTATATTTTAGGCCTTCTTATTGACCCGATCAAAGCCGATACGGGTGCGTCTGACACCCAGATGGGCCTACTCTCTTCGGCATTTACATGGGTTTATGCGCTCGCCGCTTTACCATTAGGTTTCATGGTCGACAGGCGCTCCCGGACGAAATTGGTCGCGATCGGCGTCTTTCTCTGGTCTCTTGCAACGATCTGGACGGGGCTTGCGAAGGGTTTTGTGCAGCTTTTTGCCGCGCGGATGAGCGTGGGGATTGGCGAGGCCGTGCTCAGCCCGGCGGCGTTCTCTATGATCGGGGACAGCTTTCCGAAAGAACGACGCGGGCTTCCGATTGCGGTTTATTCGATGGCTTTGGTGATTGGCGCGTCCATCGCCAATTTACTTTCGGGCTTTATTTTGAAATGGGCTGAAAAAGTGGGAGAAGTCAGCCTTCCGATTATTGGCGAACTCGCGACTTGGCAATTTATTTTCATTGTTGTCGGTTTGCCCGGATTCCTACTGGCTGCGGTGTTCCTCTTTATAAAAGATCCTCCGCGCATTGAGAGCAGCCCGCGAGAGGGCGCTGCTTTATCAGATGCTTTCGTTTGGATCGGCGAGCGCGCGCCGACATTTTTGACATTCGTCTCGATATTTATGTGCATGGTGGCCATTGCCTATGGTCAATTTTTCAACGCGCCGCTCTTTTCCCGTACGTGGGGATGGGAAGCGTCTAATTACGCTATCATCAATGGATTATCTATTCTGGCGATTAGCCCAGTCACCTATATTTTTGCCGGGAAATATTCTGATAAACGCGTGGCTGCCGGAGATGTCACAGCACCGATGAAGCTGGCGATTTTGGGCTTATTTATCATGATTCCGACCGCTGTCGCCGCGCCCCTCATGCCAACGGCATGGATGGCTTTTGGTCTGTTGTGTTTTACAACAGTTGGTATTGGCCTGGTAAGCGCGACTGGTGTGAACGCGCTTCTGGCAATCGTGCCGGGTGATATTCGCGGTGTCGTCGTGGCCGTTTATTACTTCTTTATTAGTTTTATCGGAGGCGCGTTATCACCGCCTTTAATCGGATTTTTAAACGACCAATTTTTTGCAGGTGAGGGGCTGCGTTACGCCATGTCGATTTTCCCGATTGTGTTCGGATTGCCGGTCATGTTGCTTGCGCCGATCACGCTGAAGCTTTATCGGCGAGAGCTTGAAAAGGTCAATGCGGCATGATCCTGTTTCTGCCTCCGGCTCCTCATACAGGGGCATTTTTCGACGAGGTAAGAGCGCAGCTTTCAGGAATCGAGACGGCAGCCGCGACCTATCCCGGTTACGGGAATGAGCCTGCTGTCACTGATCCGTCGATTGAAGGCTATGCATCGGCTCTTTTACCGATCGCGGAGCACGCCCATCTGGCGGGTTTCCACACGGGGTGTTTGGTGGCGTTAGAAATGGCGACGCAACAGGAACATATCGGAAGTATTACACTTGTGGATGTGCCGTATTTCGATGCGCCCACGAAAGCCAAACATCGCAAAAATCTTGATCCTACAAACCCCAAGCACGCCGCTTTCTTTGCGGCTTTTAATTACAATCTTGATGACGCATTGCAGCTTTGCACGCGCACCGTCAATGTCATCGCGACCAACTCTTCACTAATAGAACCAACGCGCCGCGCTGCTGAAAAGCTCAAACATGCTCGATTTATCGAGCGGCCCGATATTTCCAAACCCGCTTTTGAACAGCCTGCCATGGCAGAGCTCCTCCGCTCTCTCTTTCTTGACAATTCGCAAACGCCGCTCGGGTGAAATATTTAGGGTAAAGCATGACTGAAATGCGCGCATATATGATTATTCTGGCGAAAATCACTGACCGCGATGCGTTTATTTCCGGCTATTCAAAAGCAACTGCACCGCTCGTCGAAAAACACGGCGGTAGATATGTTATGCGCGCGCCGGGAGGCAAATTGCTAGAGGGCGCATGGGGCGATGGCGCCTCCGTTGCGATTTCCGAGTGGCCAAACCGCACCGCGATTGAGAGATTTTGGAATAGCGCGGAATATGCTGAAGCCAAAGCGCTTCGCGAAAATATTGCGAATGTTCAGGTTCTCGTGATTGATGCGCCGAAGTTTACAAGCCCTTAAATGATGAAAAAATTTCTTCTGAGCAGTGCTGTATTTTTAGCCGCTTTTGTCAGTGCGGCGGTTCATGCTGATAACGGAGAAAACTTCTCTATATTGGAAAATTCGGCCAATGGGAAAATTCTAAAGCGCGACTTTGTGCGTATGATGGAGTGGTTCCCGGGGCACTATGACAATCAAGAACAAGTCTACTTTAATGATAATCTGGACGTTCCTGAAGCGGAACGCCACCGCCGCATCCACCATATTTTTGTCCCGGCAGATCTTCCCGAATTTCCGGGCGAAACGTTCTACGTGGAACAATACCAGAACAACGATCCGGATGATGTCTATCGGCAACGGATCTATAGTTTCGAGCCGGATTTTGAAGAGAACGCAATCCGGCTGACGATATATGTTCCCAAAGACCCCGATTCGTTGCTCGGCGCCTATACAGACGCGTCCAAGTTGGACGGCTTAACCCCTTCTGATTTCACGACCTATGACGGCTGCGAGGTCTTTTGGACCTACGGCAATTCGCATTATCACGGCTATATGAAAGCGGGTGCTTGCCGCATTGAAAGCAAGCGGTCGGGTAAGACTTTAATCATAACGGATGATTTACAGCTTTCAGAAGACAGCATTTGGATCCGGGACGAAGCCGTCGATACGGACGGGCATTATGTCTATGGTAACAAAGCCCGAGTGCACCACAAAAATAATCGCGCGCAGATATTTAATTGCTGGGTCGCGCCGCAGAAAAAAGACGGCAGCTATGGTTTTGTCAATAATCTGCAGATCCATGACCAGGGCGGATGGATTCGGATTCCCGCGACGGATGACTATAACGAAATTGGCTTGAAAATGCGGAATGTCATTTGGCCGTCCGGTAATAACCGTCCGTCGCGCGTGCTATACGCCTATCGCGGCGGAGACGAGGAAACAGCTGTATCTTATGCGTGGACATCGCCGAATGAGCCGCGCTTGGGTATTAACTTACGCTGGGTGCAGGTCAGCTGTACAGAGGGGCAATCAACAATTAAACCCGGAATAAACCTGAAAACAGGAAGCGGGAACTAAGGAGGATAAGATGAAGAGAATTCTAACATTATTGGCAGGTAGCGCCATTGCATTCACAGGATGCACGTCTGCCAATGCGCAGGATTTGGACTTGGATACGGCTGAAGGCGCGCTGAACGCAATGCGCAAAGTTCAATGTTCACTCGTGGATAATGAGCCGATTACTTATTATTGGCATGGTGACGCATTCTCTCGGAGGATGGGAGAGCGGGATAAGATGCTCTTTAAAGTCGAAGGGATGAATGTTCGGTCTTGTTCGACGATTGATGATGAAAAAATGGGCATGGGCTACCATCTCGTCTCGCGCGAAATCCTGCTTTATAGAGATGCAGATAGCGGAAAAATTTTGAAGACTTGGGAGAACCCGTGGACGAGCGAAGAGGTCGAGGTGATGCATGTTGCCAATGACCCTGTTAATCACAAAAGTTTTGTGACGGGCCGAGACGGTAAACCGACGACTTTTGCGGGCGATATATTGGGAGACAAATGGCAGATGAATTTCACCATCCCGCTTTTCTATCCAAACCCCTTAGCCAGCGATTACCAGAAACAAATTGGCGGCACATATCACGCGACAGAAATGTTTAATTTTCTGGGCGATCTGGAAGATTTGAAAGACGGTTCGAAAAATACGGCTGCGGTTCAAGTCGGATGGGCGCGTATGTCAGATTGGCTGCCGTGGATGAATATGCAGGGCCGAGAGGGTATCATTTACATGCATACAGCCGGCCGCAAGGTCGATTCATGGGATGACATGCCGGATAGCATGAAAGATGAGATAAATAAGAATTATCCAGAATATGTAGCGCCGCCTCCGGAAGGGGATCCGCGACCTAATATGACGAGCTGGAAATATTATAAGCAAGTCAAAGACGGCAGTGTCAAACTGCCTAAGCGATAATACAAAGCCCGCCAGTTTGGCGGGCTTTTTCGATTTTAGGCTGACTCGTAAGCTCGCCAGTCATCGCTAATTTTTCTCTCATCCACCAGCGTGCGGGAGAAGAGCGCATCATTTTTGAACCAGTGCCAGGTCCTCGCGCGCTTTGTGCCGCAATCTGAAATCTGTATCATCTCGTAAAGATAGAGATCCGGGTCGCCTGTCCGGGTCCAATTCAATACGGTCGTTCGATTATGAGTGTCTAACGTCATATCCGCGGCCCAGCCTTGGATAAACTCATTGTCCCACCAAAGCCGGCCGTCCTTTACCTGCGCCGGAAAGTCGCGCGTTTCCGTTTTTCCGCTATCCCAAGTATAGATGTTCGTCTGATGGTAGAGGTGATCCCCATTTTCCGGGAAACGGCAGAGCAGGCGGGATTTGTGCTCGTCAATTTTATTTCCGTCCGCATCATAATGACGATAAATCCCGTCCCAAACACCCTCATGCCGGGCCAATACCGGATGCGCGGCTTTTAACTCATTAACTGTCTTTGGATTACTCATACCAAACCTCCTCTAAAATTTTAAGCCTGTCTAACGCAGGTGCAGATGAGGAAGTTGAGAATTCGCAAACTTTGGAGTTTAGACGCTAAGCCCGCCCGCGATGAACGGTGAAATCCTCGCGCCCGCCTAATTCACGAATTTTCTCAATATTCAAAATCTCGCAGCTATGAGAATCGGTGAAAGAGATAACCTTTGATTTCTTTAATGCTGAGAAGGCGCGGCTGACGGTTTCAATTGTCAGGCCGAGAAAATCAGCGATATCTAACCGGGTCATAGGCAAGTCGATTAGTTCGCTTTTTTCGCGCGGGCCTTTGGCTGAAAAACGGGCTTGGTTTGCGCGTAGGTAAAGCAGGAAAGACGCTACGCGTTCTACCGCAGATCGTTGACCAATCGTATAAATATGATCATGAGCAGATTCCAGAATACGGGTCAGAACTTTACGGAACTCAGACCCAAAAATCGGAGACGATTCCAAAGCCTTTTCCAATGCTGAACGAGGATATGTTATGGCTTGAACTTCTGTTAGCGCCGTTGCCAAATTTGGATAGCGTTCCGTCGAGGATGCCCCCAAAAACTGCCGCGCCCCAAGGAAGGCTAAAATCTGACGTCGGCCATCACGGCCATTGCGCGCCAAGGCAACGGTGCCGTCGAGGAGATCGAAAAAGTAATCCGTCCGGTCCCCTTCCGTCATCAAATGTTCACCGGGTTCGAAGTGTCTTTCACTCCCTTCCGAGAAAAGAAACTCAAGCTCAGGTGTCGAATAGTTTTTCGCCATCTCGGCCAAATGTCCGCGTCGCATTATCATGAAAACGCTTTATGGGTAATTTACAGGTTGAGCAAGTCAAAGGCGGTGGTCTCGCCCGACTCCATTGCGCCTTCCATACCTGTGTGTAATCGAGACAAATGTTCACCCGCGAAATAGAGCCGCCCGGCGGGTTTACCCATATCTTTGGCCCACCGCCTCGCTTGTCCCGGCGCCCAATGCATATAGGCTCCCCCAGCGAGTGGATTACTCTCCGTCCAATTTACGACATGGGTAAGTTCGAGTGTATTCGCCAGCTTCGGTCTGACGGTCATGATCTCGTCCAGGCAGTTTTTTAATGCGGCTTCATCGCCGGACTCTAACCAGCCCTTGGTGCCTTCGCCGTTTATCCACGTGCGGACAAATCCGGTGAGGTCGCTATTTTTATCTGTCCCTGCAAAGATTCGCTCAAGTGGATTATCTAGCCACATGTTCGGGGCAATCCCATCGGCATCCCAATATTGATCCGAAAAACGGCCGTGAAACTGCAGGATTTGCGTGTAGGGCAAAGCTGATATGGCGTCTCTCTGGGTGCGGCTTAGATCGGCAGATAGTTTCTCCATCTTCCGCAATCCGCCAAATGGAATGGTGCAGATGACATGTTCCGCAACGAGCGGCCGAGCGAAGCCTTTTGCTTGTATCTCCACGCGGTCCGGTTTTGCCGTGATGCTCTGTATGAATGTTCCGAGTTGCACTGGCCGATTTAGACTTGCCGCCATAGCTTCCGGGAGCCGTTGCGCGCCGCCCTCGACATATCGCGTCGGTCCCATATCCACACTCTGTTTGTAGATTTGTAAGGATCGATGAAGGTTCAGGACTGAGTAAGTTTCCAAACGATTGGCATTTAAGGCGCGTTCGATGAGCGCTTGTCCGTCGCCATTAAATCCGCGCCTCGACAGGAACTCCGCTGCAGAGATGTCCATCGCTTCCGGCGCGTCCATCCAAGCGTCGGCAGACTCTAATCCCGGCTCGGCGGCCAATAGACGAAACAGTACGGTAGCAGGGGGAGTCTTTTGGAATGCCGCTGGGAAGTCCGAAATATTCATATCTTGCGCGCTTTGCCACGCATTATTCAAGTAATAGGCGGTTGCCGGGCCGCGTCCTTTTTCCTCGTAAAGTGGAACGTTCAATCGGCTGGCGACATCCAGAATGCGGGCATAGCTCGCCCCGATTTGTTGACCGCCCCCCTCAGTCAGACCTTCGGCATGCTCAACCGTAAACATACGTCCGCCAACGCGTTGTTCGGCCTCAAGAACCAAAACGTCCTTGCCTTGTTCCTCGAGAAGCATGGCGGCATACAGGCCCGATAGTCCGGCTCCGATGACGACAACCTGAGCCTCAAATGCCTGCTTTCGCGCTGTGCAACCCGCGAGCGAAAACGCCGTCAGTCCCGCCAAAGCGCCGCGTCTGGTCAATCTGATTGTCATAGGTCAAATTCCCCTCGCCTTTTCTCTCACATGGCATATGCTATTCTATAAAGATATGAAGGGACATCATGAGTGATTTATCTCAAGAGCCGACGGCCATAAAACCTGCGAAGGGCGAATGGGAAAACGGATGGCCGATTGTTCTGGCCTCACTTGTGGGTATCATGTTGTGCTTATCGCCCCTGCCATATTGGGCGCTCAATGTAATCGGGCCGGAGCTAGGAAAAGAATTCGGCTGGACCCGTCCGATGATCACAGCCGGCTATCTCTATATGACAGCGGGCGTATTGGTCAGTGCGCCTATTGCAGGCCTGTTGGTTGATAAAATTGGGGCAAGAAAAGTCCTTCTCCCATCAATTGTTGCGTTGGGGTTAGGCACAATGTCATTTGCGCTCATGACATCTGACCCGCGTGTCTTCTATTTTATTTTCTTTGTCACGGCGGTCTTAGGGACAGGCACGTTGCCGATTACTTGGACGAAAGCGATTGTAAATAATTTCGATAAATATCGGGGCTTAGCCCTTGGGATCGCCCTGACAGGCACAGGGTTTTACGGTTTTGTTGCGACGCCTTCTATTCAGTTCATGATTGACCATTTCGGCTGGCGCGTGGCGTATGTGAGCGTCGGGGCTCTGCCTCTGATTTTCTCTTTACCCATCGCTTACATACTTTTTCGGGACGAAAAAGAGGAGAAATCGCTCGCAGGGCGGGAGCAAAAACAGGGCGTGAAGCGATTACTGGTTATGGGCGGAATTTTCGCGACGGCCCTATTCGTATCCATGCAGGTCGTAACAGCTATGGGAGGATTCGTTGGGGTGATAGTTCTGATGGCCGTGTTCCTTATCGCTTACTTGATTTTGGTCTATATGCGGAGTGATCCGGGCAATCCTGAACTCATAGGATTATCCTTGCGCGAAACCTTCAGAAATTATCGATTTTGGGTGATCCTCTTCGCGTTTCTTTTGCTGGGTGCCGTTGTGTCCGGGATTATTGCCAATTCAAAGTTTATCCTATTGGACAAAGGCTATTCGCCTCAAGACGCGACGCACCTGTTTATTGGCGCAGGGGTCATCGGATTATCCACCATTGTCGGGCGCTTGCTCGGCGGATGGCTTGTTGACCATTTTTGGGCGCCCGCTATCGCTTTTGTTTTTATGAGCCTGCCCGCTATTGGCTGCTTCATTCTCGCGGGTGATATGAGCATTGGCATGAATGTGTTTGCTCTGGTGCTTGTCGGGATCGCCGCCGGAGTCGAGTTTGACTTGATGGCCTATTTCGTTTCGCGCTATTTCGGAATGCGATCTTACGCCTTGATATATGGCCTGATCTATGCGGCTTTTGGATTGGGCTCGGGCACCTCTCCAATCATATTCAATATTCTCAGGGGCGGCGATGAAGATTATTCGAGCGTTCTTAAAATGGTCGCAGCGGGCTTTGTAATAGGCGCTGTGCTCCTATTGAGCTTGGGCAAATATCGAGACTTCCCTGAAGCGTCTTAACGAGTTGTGTCTCATTTTAGATCTAGCATGGCGCTCAATACGGCTTTACTTCTATCTAAAGCTTTCGCGGCGACGCCGGCCTTTTGGATGAATATGCAAGTCAAACATATTCAAATTGCGGTTCAAGAGGCGACGGCTGTTTCTGGGAATGAGCCCTTTGTTGCCGATTAATGGGTATGTCACCTCGTCGAAAGGTTAAAAATTCTGAAACGACCATGCCATGCGCTCCGAGCATTAAACATATTTTAAGAACCGGGCCATTCCTGCGATTTGCCGTAAAAATGACGCGTCGCTTTGCGCGCTATAGCGAAATGTAAAACCCTCTTAACTCTTCTAATTTTAAGGCATCAAGATCACGCTATCGCCAATCGATTCGAATGTAAAAAAGCATGAAATTCCATCCAATTGCCCTTATAAACCGTCATGATTTATACGTGATATAACCCACCCAAATCCTAAATATCCTGAAAGCCCAACTTGACTCGAAAATACATCCATACTGCGCGAGGAATAATGTCCGAGTGGAAATGATGCGGAGTGCCGATTGAGGTTTTGATCATGATAGCTAAGTTCATCGGCTGAAAACAGGCATTAACGTGACAAAGTTTTACGAAATATCGCCGCTCAGCCAAGACTTGAATCAGTCCGTTCATACCTCGTCATACAAACAATTGACTTCGAATGCAAATATATGATTATAGACTTATCATGATTATAAAACGATGTACGCGGAAATGACACAATTTATTGAACCTAAACAGATGAGACACCGTATAGTTCGTTATTCAGACCTAATTCCATGTTTTGACGCCTTTATTGATACACGCACACCGGGGTCGAACATGAAAGAAAATTTCACCATTATCGGACCAGGCGTGTCCGAAAACCCGAACCAACATGTCCACATAGAGGAGCCACACGGGTTCAATATTGGCGGCGCTAGACAGCCGCCGCGGTGCGTAAACTCTCAACATAGCCATGAGACGGCCGAGGTTTTTTTTGTCCATTCCGGAACATGGTCTTTCAATCTTGGGGAATTAGGCGAGGATGCGAAAATCACCCTCAGTCCTGGTGATTTAATTTCTATACCGACACATATATTCAGAGGGTTTGAAAACATCGGCGATGACATCGGTTATCTCTGGGCCGTGCTGGGCAATGATGACCCTGGACATGTGCTATGGGCACCGGATGTTTTTGAAATGGCTAAGAAGTACGGTTTGGTCTTATTGGAAAACGGGACTCTTATTGATACCGCTAAAGGTGAAACCATTCCCAAAGGCGCGCGCGTTATGCCCGTGACTAGCCGACAAGAAATCGATAAATTGCAGGTGATGTCCAATGACGGATTGCGCAAATGCTGCGTCATGTCTAGCGACGTCATACCATCGCATGACCGAGATGGCGTCTCAACACGCGATCTAATTGGTGCTGGCGCGCCGATTGACTGGCCTCACGGATTTGAAATCAGACATTTCAAAATTGAGCCAGGATTTGCGAACCGCGAGCAAACAGCATCTGTGCCTGACGTTATCTTTGTACAAACCGGTGCTTTGACAATCAATGTTGCCGATGAAGTTTGGCACATGGGAGCCGGGGACACTGCGACAATCCCTGTGGGACAGACCCGTCAATTTATAAACGAAAGTGATAAGCCTGTTGAGTTTTTGCGCGTTCAAGGCGAAGCATAGCGTATGTCAAAACAATCTGGAAAAACAGCGCTCGTCACCGGGGCAAGTCGGGGAATTGGGCGCGCTATCGCGCTGGCATTAGCTAGAAACGGCGCTCATGTAATTGTCTGCGCACGGCCTTCCGAAGAATTGCAGTCATTGGGCGAGCAGCTGGGCGAGCAAGGAACGCTCTGGGAAGGTGATGCCACATCGGATGAATTTCTCTCCCGGGTTCAAGGCCTCAGAGCACTTGATATTTTGGTCAATAATATCGGCATCAACCGGCCAGAACCCTTTGTTGATGTGTCCGATAAAAATCTCGACGACATGATGAAGCTGAATGTCCGAGCGACATTTCGAATTGCGCGCGAAAGCGTTAAGAAAATGACTGAGGGTGGATGTGTCGTAAATATCACCTCTCAAATGGGACATGTTGGATCGCCGGACCGGACGGTATATTGCATGACAAAACATGCTATTGAAGGATTGACAAAGGCCATGGCTGTTGAGCTTGCGCCGCAAGATATCCGCGTGAATTCCGTCGCGCCGACATTTGTTGAAACGCCGCTAACAAAGCCTATGCTTGACGATCCTCAATTTATGGACTTTGTAAATGGCATGATCCCGATGGGTAAAATCGCACGTGTCGAAGATGTGGCAGACGCTGTGCTTTATCTGTGCACCGCAAAAATGGTGACGGGCCACAGCCTCTTAGTTGACGGTGGATGGACCGCGCGATGAAAAATCTACCCATTACGCATGTCGCGACGACGGGTCTGTCAGAGATGTTAAACCCCCAAGGTGGGCAGCGTATGGCACTGCCGGGATTTGATAAAGAGTTCGTTGACTTCCCAGATTACATTATCCGCATCACAGATCGGATTTGGCATGACCGGGATGTTGAGTTGTGCCTAAAATACTATTCAGAAGACTGCTTGATCCATACCCAAAGCGGCGACATTGTCGGTGCACAAACCGTTGTTGATAATACCTACGCGACGATGAAGTCATTTCCAGATCGTAGACTGGATGCGGATAATGTCATCTGGTCGAAAGACGGCGATGGCGTTTTCTACTCATCCCATTTAATCACATCCAAGATGACCAATGACGGCGCGTCAGAATTTGGCCCCGCCACAGGGTACAAGGTTCGCGTCCTGACGATTGCGGATTGTGCGTGCAAAGAAAATGTTATTTTCGAGGAATGGCTTGTTCGGGATTATGGGGCGATTGTAGAGCAATTAGGTTTCAATATTGACGCCAAAGCGAAAGAACTCGCTGAACAAGATGTAGCTACGGGATATGACCTCGTCGCGTTCCACGCGAATAATCATGCCGATGTTTTAGCGAATGCAGTGCGTTTGACCAAACAACCTGACGTGCCGGAAAAGCGTCCTTACGCATTTGCCAAAAGCCTGTTTAGTCATATTTGGAACATGAAAGATTTTAGTAAGCTTGGCGATTATTATGATTTTCGTGTCGGCGCTAAATACCCCAATGCTCAGGACTTTTATGGTCATGACGAAATTGGCAGCTTTTTAGGCGATTTATTTACGATCATTCCTGATGCTCAAATTAAAGTTGAGCACGTGGCTGATATTCCTTTCTTGCCCGGCACACGGGATGTTGCCGTCAGATGGTCACTCGCCGGAATGCATACTGGCGACGGATTATATGGCCCGGCCACAAATGCCCCAATTTATATTATGGGCGTGTCGCAATTTCGAATTATTAATGGCCGTATCCGCGAAGAGGTAACGGTTTGGGACGATGTGGCTGTACGCCGGATGATCGAAGGGGCCCGTCTCAGATCTGGAGCTTTGCGTGGTTAGTCAGATACTAGACGCACACCACCATCTCTGGGATTTATCAGACATGCGGCATACATGGCTCGCCGAGAAAAATGTTATTCGATTTTTTGGTGACCCTGAACCCATACAAAAGAATTATCACGTCCCAGACTTTTCAGCTGATATAGGCAATCTTCCCGTAAAGGCGAGTGTCCATATTCAGTGCGGCGTGGCCTTAGAAGACGCAGTCATAGAGACAGAATTCATTCAAGCACAGAGTAATGCGCATGGACTCGCTAACGCAATTATCGCCTTTTGTGACCTGACTCAGGAGGATGCGCAGGCTCAATTAGATGCCCATCAGATGTTTCCAAATGTGAGGGGCGTGCGCCAAATTGTAGGTCGGGACGCGGTAGAAGATGCGAGGAACGGCACGAATGCCCTGCTTGAAAACACGAAATTTAAAGACGGACTAATAACGCTAAGCGCGCGCAATCTGTCATTCGATTTACAATTAACACCACCCTTGATAGCGGCTGCCGCGGAATTATTTAAATCCATCGAAGATGTCCCCGTCGCGATTTGCCATGCCGGGAGTCCGCAGGATTTCACGAAGGACGGCATGCGGGATTGGCAGGCCGGACTGAAAGATTTCGCAGAACATGGAAATATGATCTGCAAAATTTCAGGCTTTGGTATGTTCGATCATGACTGGACGGTTGATAGCATTCGCGAGAAAGTCTTGCGCGTCATTGATATTTTCACGCCCGCCCGGATCGCATTTGGAAGTAATTTTCCAGTCGATAAATTGACCGCCAGTTACGCGGATACAATGGGGGCGTTCCTCAAAATCACGCAAGATTTTTCATCTCATGAACGGGATGATATGTTCTATAATGTCGCGAAAGATTTTTACCGGATTTAACTATGGCAATTGACGAAACCTTCATCCGCTCACTCGCGCAGTTCGATACGCCGACGATCTGTAATGCCATTGAAGTCGCACAAGGCGGGCGCGGATTTGATCAATTCTCCCGCACAACATTTCATGCCGCAATGAATGGCGCGAAAGCCATGGTCGGCTATGCGCGCACGGCCAAAATTGGCGGATTAAACGCGCCCTCCGAGGCCGCTGATATTATCAAAGCCCGCCGCCTAAAATATTTCCGCTATATGGCGGGGGGGCCTACACCGTCTATCTGCGTCACCGAAGATACGGACGGCCCCGATGCAGTATCGGCGTGGTGGGGCGAGGTGCATACCGCCGTGCACAAGGGCCTTGGTATGTCCGGCGCGATCTCTAGTGGTCCTATGCGGGACTTGGATGATATGGAGCGGGGCTTCCCGGTGATCGCGGGCTCAATTGGGCCAAGCCATATGTTCGTTCATGTGCAAGAACTCAATACAGCGGTGACTATTCATGGACTGACGATTGAACCGGGTGATCTGCTTCACGCGGATCAGCATGGCGTTGTCAATATTCCTACAGATGTTTTGCCCGATCTGGAAGCGGCTATAAAAACGCTGCTCAGCAGCGAGCAAATTATCCTCGGCCCCGCACGCAAGGAGGGATTTGATATTAAACAGCTCGAAGAGGCGTGGCGGGCGTTTGAAAAGGCGCGCACATAATGTGCCCGGAGGAACTAAAGTCACTATTTGTCGATTATCGCAGGGCACAAGAGGATTTAGAAACCTCTACGATGTTTGGCGTATGGTAAGACGGCCTCATCCTCGAGAACTGGGCCCTCGTTGATCTCCTCGATCTCTGTGCCCAAATCGGCGTTGTTGTCCTAAGGCGTATGCGGGAATTTAATAGGGCGCGTAATATTGGGGCGATTAGTATGATGGATGGAATGGGCTAACCCCACAATCTCCGACTCGCAATCTCCGCGCCCTGCGCCATAGATTCGAGTTTTGCGTAAACAATGTCTTCATCGACCGCCCCGAAGCCGGCAAAGGTTGAGAAGCCGCAGTCGGAGCCCGCAATGACACGCTCTTTCCCAACAATGTCGGTGAAGCGCTCAATACGCTGGGCGACAAGTTCGGGATGTTCGATGAAATTGGTTGTGCTGTCGATCACGCCGGGGATGAGAATTTTATTGTCGGGAATTTTCATGGCGGCAATTTCGACCCATTCATGATTATGTCGTGGATTGGAGTTTTCAAACAAGACCGCCTGCGGCTTGGCTTTGAGCGCGACGGGCATAACTTCGGCCATAGACGCATCGTAATGATGCGGGCCTTCATAATTACCCCAGCAAATGTGCATGCGCACGCGCGAACCGTCTATATTTCGAAGCGCGTGGTTGAGAGCTTCAACATGTTGTGTGGCGAGCTTTTCGTAATTCTCGGGTTCGTCTTTGAACATCATATGTTTACCGAGGCCAAGGTCAGGGCTATCAAGTTGTAGAATATACCCGGCGGCTACAATGGCCTCGTATTCTGCGCGCATGCCTTCCGCGAGGGCTTCAAGATATTGTTCCTGTGTGTTGTAGTGAGTGTTGGGTTGGAAGAGCGCTATGACCCCAGGGGAAGCTGCGTTCATAAAGCCCTCTTCCACTTTGGCTCCATTCAGAGCCGAAGAAAAATTATCTAGATCGTCTTGTAAGGGCTGCATGGATTTAACTTCGATGGGTCCGACACAACATGGGCGGCGATAGGTCGGCGTGCCGCCGCCGCTGGCTTGGCGCTCGAGAAATTTTGGAAAATCTTCGAGATCGCGCGGTGCGCTGCGAGGGCTGTCCCCGTCAAATCCTGTAATGCGATCTTTGATATAGGTCGCATAGGAAATCTTGCTCATCTCGCCGTCGCTGACAATATCCACGCGGGCTTCGACTTGCTTTTTCACGACATCTTTGACGGCTGCTGCGATAATTTTATTAGCGCCGGGCAGGGGGTTGCCTTGTTCGTGAGCGAAGACGCAATCAGTAACGGCTTTGGATCGGGGTAGGCTGCCGACATGTGTGGTCAGGATACGGTCTGTGCTGGTTCTCATGGCAATTCCCTCATATTTTGAAGAAATTACACTTTTTCGACTTCGAATGCAATTTGATTAGTTGGGCGCGGGACCCGTGGATGTGCCTTGAATAAATGTTCCTGTGAGCACACGTTTTTCAACTGAAGTTTCCGGTTTTTCGACCCGCTCTAGTAATATGGCAACCGCGGCATCTGTCATGCGTCCGATAGGCTGCCGAATGGTTGTTAGCTCATAGCTTGCAAAGCGCGCTGAGGTAATGCCGTCAAAGCCAACCACAGAAATATCTCTCGGAATAGAGCGCCCCATAACATTTCGCAGCTCGTCAAAAGCCCCCATGCCCATCATATCGTTGGCCGCAATGATGGCCGTCGGTTTGACTTGCGATGCCATGAGGCTTTGCGTGGCTTCAGCCGCGCTTTCATACCGGTAATCCCCTGAGGCTTCACAAATTGGCTCTAAGCCATGGCGCGAAAGGGCTTTGCGCACGAGCCGCATGCGTTCCCTGTTCACCATAGAACATTCAGGGCCTTGCAAAAGCCCAAAGTGTTTGTGCCCAAACTCGACAAGGTGATCAATCATTTGGTCTGTGGCATCCGCCGCATCACACCAAATTGAATTCGTCGCGTAATCATCAAAATAACGGTTAAACATAACAACTGGAATATGACGTTCTTCCAACATTTTGTGTTGGTCAATCGTCAGATATGAGGCTGAAATGACGCCATCGGCTTGGTATTGCCAGATTTGATTGAGAGTGCGTTCAACATCTTCTTCTTCATTAATATTGAATAATAATACACGAACACCTTTTTCAGAGAATCGGTCTGTGAGTTGAAATAAGACCTCCGGGTAGTAGAAGTTCATTTGTGATGACACGAGGACTGCGACCATATTAGACCGCCGCGTAATCAAGCCGCGCGCAATAGCATTGGGTTGGTAATGCAGTTCTTCCGCAGCCTTCATGACCTTATTGCGCATCTTCTTGGACACAGAAGCGCCGGGTTTAAAACAACGAGACACAGCTGATTGCGACACGCCGGCAAGGCGGGCGACATCGTAGCTTGTCGCGCGAGATTTAAGCTTTCTTGGCTCCATACCGTTCTTTTACGGCATTTGGGTTCTTTAGCAAATCAATGCCGTGCTGCATGAGGTAATACAATATATCTATAAAAACCCAATTCTCCGCCAGCTTCTCTCCGTCACGCCGATAAATGTCGACAACGCGCATTTCTGCCAAGACATTGCTTTTGGGAAGGCCGAGGAACCCACCAAGGTTTCGATTGTTCAGATTAGGCCATCCGAACCAGCCTGCGTAATTCCCTTCGGCAAAGCGCGTGACATGGCCATTGAAAACTTTGTCCCCAAGTTGCTCTCGGAAAGGGTATTGGTGCTGTTCCTGATATCTGGGGATTGTGTAGGTGGAGCCAATACCGGCCGGGCCGTACCAAATCATATCATCATGCCAAGTGCGCGCCAGAAGCTCAGGACCTGGACGATTGTCGCCGGAGCTGTTGAGAGCCGACAGATCAGCAACCATGTTTTCTATAAGGTCTAGCGTATTCTGACTGCTTTCACGTGTATGCGCCGTAAGAAGTAGGCCGTCATGACTGCGCGGGCCGGGCTGAATGATGGCAGCGGCCGTTTGATGGGGAAAGGGGTCTATGCCCGCCTGTTGCATAACGCGAATAATATCAATAAACAGAGCGCTCTCGGCAATCTTGTCGCCGTCGACGCGGTGAAATTCTGCGTAAGGCAGAAAAACCATTTTACGGGTTGCCGGGATCCCCAGCCAGTCGTGATCAAAAAGTCCAAGATAGTGCCCCATGGAACATGTCCAAACTTCACCGTCATCGGCGTAGACATTCTGCCCTGCAAAGAAAATGTCTTCTCGGCGTTGCATTGCGGTCAGGCTTCGCTTTAACGGGGCCCAGAATTTTGACACGATATTAGCCGCGCCGTTTTGTTCATAAAACGGGTGCAGGCCACGCCAGTGGTAATCCGGCGTTGTCATCGACACTAGGGTTGGAACCATGTTGTCAATGCTCGCGCGGTCAAAAGTCGTCATGTACTTCCGTACAATCGCTTTTTCAGTCTGGAAGTCTATTGTCATATAAAGCGGATTAAACAGGTTTGCGCGGAGAGGGAAGACTGTCCAATCCTTGAATGTTTTGACCTGAGAAACGGCGGAGCCTGATGTCAGCCTGCTCTTTATGCGCTGCGAAGCCTTCATAAGAACAAAGCCGGGAGCAATATTCGCCGACCATGACGGACGCGTCTTCGGTAACGCGTTGGAAGGTGCAAGTTTTCAGAAACTTCCCAACCCAGAGGCCGCCTGTGTATCGCGCAGCTTTGCTTGTCGGTAGGGTGTGGTTCGTCCCAATGACTTTATCGCCGTAAGCCACATTGGTTTCATGGCCTAAGAAAAGCGCGCCGTAGTTCGTCATATTCTCAAGGAAATAATTCGGATCTTTTGTCATGACCTGGACATGTTCGGAGGCCACAAAATCTGCCACCTCGACCATCTCTTTGTAGCTATCGCACAGGATGACTTGGCCATAATCGTCCCACGCTTTTCCGGCAACGTCCCCTGTGGGCAGAATGTGTCGTTGGCGTTCAATTTCAGCGATAGTGTCATTGGCGATCTTTTCAGAATTGGTAATGAGGACGGCAGGAGAGTTAATTCCATGCTCTGCTTGTCCCAGAAGGTCTGCGGCGCAAATCTCGCCGTCAGATGTATCATCTGCAATGACCATCGTTTCTGTCGGACCTGCAAAAAGGTCAATCCCTACGCGCCCGAAGAGTTGCCGCTTGGCTTCTGCGACATAGGCGTTGCCAGGGCCAACGAGCACGTCAACAGGGTCGCAGCTCTCCGTGCCAATGGCCATCATGCCAACGGCTTGCACTCCGCCGACACAATAGATTTCATCCGCCCCTGCCATATCCATTGCAATAACTATGGCAGGGTGAGGGCGACCGTTAAAAGGTGGGGCGCAGGCAATGACGCGGGGCACGCCTGCCACCTTTGCCGTGACTACTGACATATGGGCCGAAGCGATTAGCGGGTATTTCCCGCCAGGTATGTAACAGCCCGCCGCGTTCACGGGGACATGTCTGTGTCCGAGTGTTACGCCGGGCAGAGTTTCGACTTCAACGTCTGTCATCGAATCGCGCTGAATTTGCGCGAAATTTCGAACTTGATCCTGCGCGAACCGAATATCGTCTTGCGCCGTTTTTGCCACTTCATCATAGCAGGCATCAATTTCCGCACGCGTCAAACGAAAGCTTTCTGGACTCCATCTATCAAAGGTCTTCGAATATTTACGGACGGTCGCGTCGCCGTGTTCTTCGATTTCAGCGAGAATAGACTCAACTGTATCGCGAACCTTTGCATCTGATTTCATTTTGGTATCAGCGTCGATACCCTGCTTGAGATACTGGGCCATGTGGCACTCCGTGGGATGATATTATCAGCCGCAATATCATATTTGCATTCGAATGCAAAATGATAAGGTATGTTCTATCCTAGCGTGCCAAACCAGACGAGGAAGGCGATAATGGCGACAAACATGACGGGTAAACCCCAAGCGACACGGTCGATTTTTCCGGGAACAATGTACCAGCCGTTATCTTTTTGGAGTTTTCCGGTTTCGTTAAAGTGCTTGATTTGGCCGGGAACTGTTTGCGGGTGCCATTCTTTCTGGAAGCCATCGAGCAACACACTGGCAAGCCATGAGACGATGATATTAATTCCTCCGCCGATGACAACATACCAAGGCCATGCGATTGAAGGATAGAGGCCATCGACACCCATTAGTCCGCCAAAACCGACAAAGATCATGAGGCCAATGAAGCCTGCGGCGACGCCGATAAGAAGCCCGCGTTCCATCACATGTTTCGAGAAGAAACCCATGCCAAACATGGCAAGTTTGGCCCCGACAAAATAAGATCCAACCTTGGACAGCGCTTCTAATATTGAGCCGCCGCTATTGATGAAGGCGTAGGCCATAGGAATGACCATAAGGCCCCAAAAGAGCGTGAAGACGCGTGACATTAGAAGGTAATGCATCTCGCTCCCGGACTTCTTGAAGAACTGTTGATAAAGATCGGTCACTGATACAGTTGCTAACGAATTGAACGCTGATGAAAGGCTCGACATTGAGGCTGACAGAACGGCTGCGGCTAAAATGCCCATAAGCCCGGGGATGGCGAGTGATTGCGCAAAGATAAGGATGATTTCATTAGGTTGTTCAAAGGGCTTCCCTTTAAAGTGCACATACAAAAGGGCGCCCACAAAGAAGAATAAGAAATAGATAAAGAACGCCGCAAACCCCATAAGGAGATAGGATTTCTTAGCATCGCCAATATTCTTAGCTGCGAGGGCGCGCTGCACCATCATTTGATTGGAACCGTAAACCGTGATGTGGAACAGCGTCATTGCTAAAACGCCCGCCCATATGGTCGGGGCGACTGTAAAATCCAGATCTGTGTTGATAGGATTGAGTTTACCAGATTCCGCCAAGGTTGTCAGAGCGTCAGACATAGGCGAGACGTTGCCGAGCAATGCAAAGAGGATAATTCCTGCGCCAATAAACAGGATGACCCCTTGCAACACATCTGTCCATATCACTGCGTTCATGCCGCCCATCAGCGTGTAGACCATAACAATTCCAATCATGAGCCAAATGGCCGAGGTGGCCGGGATGCCCGTCACATAGGTCACGACCACAGCCGTCGCCGTCAGGATAGAGGCGGCCGTGATCGTCTGTGTGAGCAAAAAGAGAAGACTCATCACGGTCCGCGAAGTTGTACCAAACCGCCGCTCCAGATATTCATAAATTGAGGCCACGCCGCTGTTGAAAAAGAAGGGGAGAAACACCGCTATGACGACAAAAATAACGAGCGGATAATTTATATGGATTGCAAGCGCCGCCATCCCGTCGCCATAAGCCCAAGCCGGGCCGCCAAGGAAGGAGAGTGCGCTAACATATGTGGCTACGACGGAAATACCAATCGCCCACCACGGCGCCGAGCGGTCACCAAGATAATAGTCTTCAGAGGTTCTTACCCGACGACTCATTATGTATCCAAGCAGGAGATTGCCGAAAAGATAAACAATTACAATGGTCCAATCTAGTGTCCCGAAGCTCGACATAATGCTGAATTTTCCTAGCGTAATAAACACATCCTAAGATCTAGGTGCGCAATTTGGTACAAAATTGCAACACTGTAATAAAAATTGCATTCGAAGTCAGTTTTGGCTGGCAAACCCGTCTTGAAGTCGTATGCTTGATTTATATTGCGAACTTGTATAGACAACTTTGCGAGCGCTAAAACAATATTGATCTAAGGGGACATCTATGACCAGCTACAAAAAAACAAAAATTCTGCTTGCGAGCGCGAGTGCTTTTGCCGTCCTTACGGCAACACCTGCTCATGCGCAGGTTACCGACGAGATTATTGTGACCGCCACAAAACGGGCTGAAAGTATCCAAGAAGTGCCGATAGCCGTGACTGCCTTAAGTGGGTCAGCATTAGAAGTTCGAGGAATAACTGACATCACCAGTCTGGACGCATCAACACCGGGTTTAAGCTTTGGTCAATCCGGGTCTGATGCTCGTCCTGCTATCCGCGGCGCGCGGACCGAAAGTGTTAATGAGCGCCAGGACCCCGTTATCGGTATGTTCGTGGACGGCGTCTATCAGGCGCGCTCTTCACAAGCCCTGGCTTCGTTTTATGACGTTCAGCAAGTTGAGGTTTTGCGCGGTCCTCAGGGGACGTTGTTTGGACGAAATACGTTCGGGGGAGCTATTCATGTCAAAACTAACAAGCCGGTTATTGGTGAGTTAGACTATATGGCCAGCGGAGAAGTTGGTAGCTTTGAGCGAACACGTTTTGAAGGGATGGTCAATGTTCCATTGGCTGAAAACTTGGCTCTGCGGGTCGCAGGTTTTAGTGACCGTAGCGATGGTTATATCACCAACCTACAAGACCCCAATACCAATTTAGGTCAAACAGATGCGGATGGGTGGCGTGTAAGTTTAGGATTTGAGCCAAATGATGTTGTGTCTGGTGTTGCCCGCGTTTCAGGATGGAATACGTATGGTATTGGCGGCGGTGACTTTGGTTATACCGTTTTAGGCACTTTGCGTGACCCTGACGGCGTTAGCTCACTCAACGGCGCGCTTGACCCCATCAATCCAAGATCGGGCTCGGGCGGAACACTTCAAGACCCAGGTCCCTATGAAGTTTATCGTGATTTCCCGCTGACACGTAATGGCGACGCGTTCAATGCGAGCCTAGATCTAAACGCGGATCTTGAGGGCGTGACACTTCGGTCAATTACGTCCTATCAGGATTTCGATATTTATCGTCAGAATGATTCAGATTTCAGTCCCGCGCCTGGCAATTACTCTTCTGTTGAGACAGCGGCAGAGACCTTTAGTCAAGAGTTCCAAGTGCTATCGAACGGCTCCGGCCCTCTTGAGTGGATTGTCGGCGCTTATTATTTGCAAGATGAAACGTCGGAAGACTTTATTTTCGAAACACTTTGTACAACCGGGCCTGGCCCAAATCCAAGAGTTTCAAGCTGTGTTGCGCCAAGCACGTCCTTGGGTAATATCGCCTTTGCGGCGCGCGGTGTTGTAGACACAAAAAGCTATGCGCTCTTCGGTCAGGGGACATATCAACTTAATGACCGCCTCGGTGTGACCGCTGGGCTACGTTACAGCAATGATGAAAAAGACTTTGATCGGTTTGATCTCGATGTGCTTTTGAATACCGGTAACACAGTTCAAATCGTGGATGAGTCGGCGAGCTTTGATAAGCTCACTTACAAATTTGGCTTGGATTATGAGTGGAGCGATGACTCACTACTTTATGCGAGCGTTTCAAACGGGTTTAACTCTGGCGGCTTTAACACATCAGGCGCAGAGCTCTCTTTTGGGCCACAAACTGTGACCGCTTTCGAAGTCGGGTCCAAAAACTCTTTGCTTGATGGCGCGATGACTCTCAACCTCGCGGCCTATTATAATGATTATAAGGAACTGCTTTCGCAAGGCTTCATCGCGACGGGTCCAACGGTGTCTGTTTTTAGTACCAATGCTGGTGAGGCCCGGACGATGGGTATTGAGGTAGAAGCTGATTGGGAAGTGGCTGACGATACATTCCTGACGGCGGCTTTGGCTCTTACTGATGGTGAACTCGGTGACTTTGTTGTCGGTAACCCCTTTGTGCGTGGCGGTCAGAATGTAAATGGCGGCGGAAATAACCTTCAGCTGGATGGCTCCGATATCGCTCTGACGCCAGACTTCACGGCGACAATTACGGGCCGGAAGCGCTTCGACATCGGAGAATTGGGTTCACTCACACCATTTGTGCAATTTGCTTACAATAGCGGTTATTTCACAAATGATGTGAATTTTACAGGTAGTGAGCAGGACGCGTTCACCAAAACGAATGCTCGCCTGACATGGGATTCTGATGATGATCGACTATCCGTTGCAGCCTTTGTCAATAATATTGAAAATGAGGCGGTTTTAAACCGGACGGTTGTTGGTGGTCAGGACGCTATATTTGCGAATTACGCGCAGCCTCGCAGTTTCGGACTGAAATTAACCGTTCGAAGATAATGTTCACCATTGCGCGAATTTAAGACGCCTTCGGGCGTCTTTTTTTGTCCTAAACTAAGTTGTATTTACAAGTTGAGGTTCGCTTTGGTTTCTGTTATCTCAATACAAGATTAAGAGGGACTTTAATGAGGCAAGATTTTGACGCTATAATTGTAGGGGGAGGGCATAATGGCCTCACCTGCGGAGCTTATTTGTCTAAGGCGGGCCTGAAAACATTAGTACTAGAGCGCCGCCATATAACAGGCGGTGCGGCTGTGACTGAAGAGTTCTCGCCAGGCTATCGCGCGTCGACCTATTCTTTTATAATGGGCCATCTACACCCGAAAGTTATAGCTGAACTTGAGCTTGAAACATTTGGGCTGAAAAGCGATCTGGTTGACGATGTTATCTCACCGACCGAGGATGGCGACTGCATCGTTTTTTCCAAAGACCGCGACCGCACGATTGAGCAAATCGCGCGTTTCTCTAAAAAAGACGCGGAAAATTACCCGAAATTTTACGCATATTTAGAAAATGCCGTAGCGCTCTTGCGGCGATTGCAACTCGAAACCCCGCCTGATTTGATGCGGCGCGATGTCAAAGGGTTGATCGAGCTTGCTAAATTTGGACTCAGGTATCGTAAGGTAAAGCGGCAGGAAGCTTACGACATTTTAGACAGTCTTTCTATGAGCGCGTATGATTACGTGTCGCAATGGTTTGAAACACCGGTCGTCAAAGCCAAGCTGATGTATTGGGCTACAATTGGTGGCACAGTGGGGCCATATGCGCCAGGGACAGCGTTTTATCTGGTTGCGCATTTGATCGGTCAGGGAGGTATGCGATTTTGTAAAGGTGGCATGGGCGGGATTTCGGATGCGCTCCGCGCGTCTGGGGAGAATTTTGGTATGTCAGTTCGCACGGAAGCGGCTGTCGAGAAAATTCTTGTCAAAGATGGCCGGGCTTATGGCGTAGAGTTAGCTGATGGCGAAGTCTTAACTGCTAAGCTGATCGTTTCCAATCTCAATGCCAAGCTGACATTCGGAGAGCTCGTTGACTCGAAGCATTTGCCTGAGGAAATTATTGACCGTGTCGGGCGCTTCCGCACCCGAGGCAAAAGTTTTAAAATTCTTTGCGCGTGTGATGCCTTGCCTACTTATTCAAGTTTTGATCAGCAATCCACAAATATGGCTTATCCAGCCTATGCCCATATTGGACCCACGCCGCAATATTTGGAAAAGGCGTTCGATGACGCCAAATATGGGTGGTATTCTGAGAAGCCATTTCTGACGCCAATCGTTCCTTCCTATTACGACCCGTCTTTGGCCCCTAATGGCAAACATGTTGTGTCGCTCTATGGCGGTGTAGCCAATCACACTTTGAAGGGCGCTGAATGGGACGACGAAATTCCTAATCTGGTCAAAAACACTTTTAATGTAATGGACGAATTTGCACCGGGGTTTTCGTCGACGGTAACTGATTATAAAGTTATTTTACCACGCGATATTGAAAGAGTTCTGGGTATGCCTGGAGGCAACACCTTACACGGCGAAATGACACTGGATCAGATGTTTTCTATGCGTCCAGTACCGGGTTTGCATGACTATCGCTCACCTATCACTGCTCTGTACTCTTGCGGGGCTTCATCTCATCCGGGCGGATCGGTATCCGCGGTCCCGGGACACAACGCCGCGCGCGAAATACTCAAAGACTATAAGCGGTTGTGATGCGCGTAAGCACCACAGTCTCCGGAAAAATCTTGATTGAAATCGAGGATAGGGTCTACGATGCCACCCAGATTTCAGCTGGCATAGATGTACGGTGGCCTTTACCAGCCGGTGACCCTTTTATGCAAATATGGGAGGACCTGACGTCGCTCCCGCTAGGTGACATCCAGGCGTTGCCTGGTGCTAAATTTTCGTCCGAAGATTTACGTAACCCTATTCGTACACCTAATAAAATTCTTGGCGCGATGGCAAACTACAAGCGGCCCGATGGGTCGGTCGCCGACACATCAATACGCCAATATGGTTTCTTTCCAAAAGCGAATTCTTCCATGATTTCGCCGTCAGAAGGCATTGTAAAACATCCTGAGATGGAGACGTTGCACGAGCCGGAATTGTCTATTGTCATTGGGCAAACAATTAAGAATGCCGACAGAATACAAGCTGCCACCGCTATCACCGCAGCTTGTGGATCACTCGACATGACGGGGCGGGGGGATCGGTTGTGGAGCCACCGTAAATCGGTCGACAGTTACGGCGTATTTGACCCGTGGTTGACTCCGATTAAGGGGTGGGGGTCTGCAAGTGACCTCGAGGGCTTAAATATCGCACTCTACGTTAATGGGGAATTGCGACAGGCGGGCACGACCGCCAATTTGGTGGAAAGTCCGATCGACCTTGTGATCATGGCCTCAAAATATTTTACCCTCTATCCGGGGGATATTATAATGACGGGCACGCCGTCAGGCCTTGGCCCTGTCGTGCCTGGAGATAAAGTGCGTATGACATTGGAACGTATCGCTGACTTCGAGGTGAGCGTGCGATAGATAGGCAAATCGCCGGAAAGAGTCCCATGACAGATAGGCCCCTAGTTGGACGCGAGATCAGCACGAGCGGTAAAGTTGGTTATGGCGTGGGCATGTCGGGGCTTTGGCTAATATTTATGACAACTGCCTATTATTTGTTCTATTATTTGACAGATGTCGTCGGGCTCGACCCTAAGCAAGTCGGTACAATTTTTCTAGTTTCTGTATTCTGGGACGCTGTAACAGATCCGCTGATGGGCTGGGTGGCTAGCCGTACAAAGAGTAAATGGGGGCAATACCGCCCTTATATATTATTCGGAGCCATTCCGCTTTCTCTCTCTTTTATCCTGTTATTTTTTCAACCTGAATGGGCCGTCTCGCGGATATTTGTTTACGCTTTGATCACAGCTTTGATTTTCCGAACTGTATTTACCATTGTATATATCCCGTATACCGCCATGATCGCGCGACTATCGCGTGATGCGAATGAACGTAGCTCTATTGCAGCCTTCAAGACTAGCTTCTTAGCCATTGGTGCTCTCACGGCCAGTTATGGGGGCTTTCCTTTAGTAGCACGATTGGGCCAAGGCGACGATGTAAAAGGTTTCTTTCTCTTAGCTATGTTGTTTGGCACCATAGGTGCAATTGCCATGGTGACGTCGGCTATTGTCACCAAAGAGCCCCCTATTGAGGAAAAAGAAAAAAGTCGTCAGGATACCTCAAATATTGGCGATGCGTTGAAAGGCCTATTACCAAACTGGCCATTCTGGCTGGTCTTTATTGGTCTTATTACATTCGCAGGCTGCTATACAATTATGAACAAAACTATCCCTTATATGTTTGAGTATGATTTGGGGGACCGCAGTCAGGCAAAATGGGCTTTCTCAGCAGGGGCAATTGCCGGCGTAGTATCACCAGTTTTTTGGGCGAAGCTTACACACCACCAAGGCAAGAAAATCGTCTGGATTTGCG